>OBJA01001346.1_pt1 | contig 17302 bp, 15 predicted proteins | sample 1519751 | NCBI WGS metagenome assembly OBJA01 (sample SAMEA3881238, study PRJEB22517) | soil metagenome | biome: lake sediment; feature: soda lake sediment; material: sediment, water from around vicinity | place: India | collected 2013-12-23 | depth 3 m | reverse complement strand
TAGAGCGCATGATTCATAATCATGAGGTCGGCGGTTCAAGCCCGCCTCTCGCTACCTGAAAAAGAGGCAGTTACAAGAAATTGAAACTGCCTCTTTTCTTTTTGCTACATAATCAGTGCATTTAAATTATATGCCATAGATCTGCAGGTAGTTCTGGAGCAATATCATATGGCTGCCTGAATCTTTTTAAACAAGTAGCTCAATGCCCTGATACCGGAAGAAACCTCAACTCATTATTGGCGCGTTTGCGACATGAATAATTTCAAGAAACCATATATTCCAAGGAGACCATTTAAACCATTTACCATAAATGATACCCCAGTTGCATGGAGTGTCGCAATAAAAAGAGCCTGCCTGGGTGCTTAAAACCAATTAATTCTCTATTTATTCGGGTTCCACCGTAATTTTTAATTAAATTTTTGACTCATACTTTTGTATATTTCTTTTCATAAATTATCAAACATAAAAACGGATATTTGTATTGGATAATTAAAATCACACTCAGATGAAAAACAAAATGAATTTTATCCTGATGGTAACACTATTGGTAACCATTTGGAGCTGTTCACAAAAGGAACAATTTAAAACCGGTGAAACGTACAAGGGTTTCACATTGGTCAAAAAGAAATTTGTTGAAGAAATAAATGCAGAATGTTTACTTTTTATCCATAACAAAAGCGGCGCACAGTTGCTCAAGGTGGCAAATGACGATCCCAATAAAATGTTTAACATTGCATTTAAGACAGCGTCAGAAAACGACTGGGGAACCCCTCATATCATGGAGCATTCGGTTTTAAATGGCTCAAAAAATTTTCCGGTAAAAAGTCCTTTTGATGTATTATTAAAAGGTTCGCTAAATACCTTTCTCAATGCTATGACCGGAAAAGATATAACAACCTATCCGGTTGCAAGTATGAACGATAAGGATTATTTCAATCTCATGCATGTATACCTCGATGCGGTATTTAATCCTCTTATATACAGCGATCCGAAGATACTGCAACAGGAAGGATGGCACTATGAATTGGATTCACCTGAGGGGTTGCTTACCTATAAAGGAGTCGTTTATAATGAAATGAAAGGGGCCTATTCCAGTCCGCAACGGGAACTTTCTTACCAGACGTTTAAAAACCTGTTCCCCGATAATGCCTATGGGTTTGAATCGGGGGGTTATCCAGCAGCCATTCCAAAACTAACGAATGATTACTTTATCAATTTCCATAAAAAGTATTATCACCCTTCAAACAGTTACATTCTTTTATACGGAAATGCTGACCTCAACAAGGAACTAGAGTTTATTGACAGGGAATACCTATCCAGTTATGATGCTATGAATGAGAAGGTTGAAATTCCCTTGCAAAGGACTTTCGATGCTATAAAAGAAGCCGAAGAAACCTATCCGGTGCAAATAGGTGCACCTACTGCCAACCAAACATTTTTGAGTTTGAATTTCGTTGTTGGCAGCAGTGCCGACCGAACATTATGCATGACATTTGATGTGTTGACACAGGCCTTGGTAAACCATGAATCGGCTCCAATACGACTTGCATTGCAAGAAGCAGGCATAGGACGCAATGTACATGCTTCGTTCCAGGAAATGCAACAGAATGTTTTTCAGATAACTGTTCAGAATGCAAACCCTGAAGATAAAGCTCGGTTCAGGGAAATAGTTTTTAATACGCTTCAGGATGTAGCAGCCAAAGGGGTTGACAGAACTATGGCAGAGGGCATTATCAACCGGATGGAGTTCAACCTCAAAGAAGGAGACAGCGCCCAGAAAGGCCTCATGTGCCTGATGATGACATACCAGCCATGGTTTTTTGCAAATGATCCATTCCTGGGCCTGGAATTCAATAAACCCCTGGCTGAAGTAAAAAAAGCGCTCGACACCAACCTGCTTGAATCTACTATTAACAAGCACCTGCTTTCAAACAAGCATGCCCTTCTTATGGTGCTGAAACCAGAACCCGGGTTACAGGCCAAACTTGAAGCGGCCACCAACGAAGAATTGAATTTGTTTAAAGCCGGTCTGGATAGTGAACAAATCGATCGGATCGTTTCCCAAACGACCGAACTCCTTGAACATCAGTTAAGAGAAGATACTCCTGAGGCCCTGGCTTCCATTCCTATGCTCGAACTTGCTGACATTAAAAAAGAAATTGAGTGGTACCCCATAAATGAAAAATCGGTTACCGGAGTACCAATACTTCATTACAACGATTTTACAAACGACATCATATACACCAATCTATATTTTGATCTGAATGTGCTGCCACAGGAACTGATCCCCTATGCTTCGCTTTTAAATTCATTGCTAGGTAAATTAGGAACCCAAAACTACTCTTTCGGAGAGCTTAATAATGAGCTTAATATCCATACAGGAGGCTTTAATACGTTCATATCCAATATGTATGAAAATCAAAGCGATGATTTGTTTGTCCCGAAATTTCAGGTAACTGCTAAGGCCGTAACAGCCAAATCAGCCAAACTTATTGACCTTATTACAGAGATCCTTACCAAAACGGACTTTAACGATACAGACCGACTAAAAGAAATGATTATCCGGCACCAGGCCAGTGTAGATGCAAATTTTAAAAACAACGGCTTAAACTATGCATTGACAAGACTTCAATCCTATTATTCCAACTCAGGCATGTTCAACGAACTGACCAACGGGCTGGAATATTATCGTTTCGTTACTCATTTGTCGAAAAATTTTGATCAAAATGCTGAAGAAATCAAAGCCAAACTAAACGAAACTGCTCAACAGCTTTTTTCAAAAAATACACTTATTGGAGGGGTAACCTGCAACGAGAAGGAGTATGAAACTTTTTCCACAGACATTAAAAAACTAATTGCTTCTCTTCCAGAAAACGGAGGATTAAAAAAAGAATGGAAATTTGAACTCGAAAAGAAAAATGAAGGGTTGCTTACAGCTTCCAAGGTTCAATATGTTGTTAAAGGTTTCGATATTAAAAAATTGGGTATGGAATACAACGGAAAAATGCAGGTGCTTAACCAGGTACTTTCAACCGACTGGTTACAAAACCAGGTTCGTGTTATCGGTGGTGCCTACGGAGGCTTTTCAGGCTTTTCATCAAATGGAAACGTTTATTTTGCATCATACCGTGACCCTAACTTATCGGAAACTATTGATAATTTTAATAATTCCACAAACTTTCTTAAGGAGTTTAAGGCGGATGAAAAAACAATGACCCGGTTTATAATCGGTACAATTTCCAATCTTGATCAACCCCTGAATGTGGCCGATAAAGGAGCAGTGGCATTTAAACGCTACTTTGAAAAAATCACACCTGAAATATTACAGGCAGAACGTGAAGCAATTTTATCAACCTCTTCAGAAGACATCAAATCGCTGAGTGCAATGGTAGAAAAAATTCTGAATCAAAATGCTGTGTGTGTTTATGGGAATGAAGATAAAATTAAAGAAAACAAAACACTTTTCAGTAACCTGGTAATGGTAGCAGATTGATAATTTTTCAAAAAATGCAAACAACAATTTTGTTGAACTGAATACCTGTAACATAATCGAGCAGGAGGAAAACAATAATGTTTTTCTCCTGCTTTTATATCTCCTGACACTCAACCCGTCTTACCTGCATTTTTCGTAAAAGGAGGTTCTCTAATTCACAACTCTGAACAGGCAGAATTTATACCCTGCTTACAGACTTTTATGCCAAAAACCTTTTATTATAAAAAGTGTTATGACTCTACATTGAAAAAATAATTCTACAAACGAATCAATATGTCAGAACTTTCTATTGTTATTCCAACCTTCAACAGCATTTCAGCAAAAAATAACAGCCTTGAACTGGTCCTGATATCCATTGAAAACCAAAACATCGAAAAGAATAAAGTTGAAATTGTTTTTGTTGATAATGGCAGCACCGACAATACGCTCGATTTTTTAAAAAAATGGAATAAAATCAACAGGAGTAATTTTGGAAGCCTACGTATTTGCATAAATCATGAACGTTCAAACCGGTCGAAAACCCGAAATTTGGGCGTTGAATCGACAACAGGGGAAAAGATTCTATTTTTGGATGATGATACCCTCCTTGTTAAAAAAAATACCCTTGCAACTCTCTTACAGGGTTATTATGAAAAAAATACTTTTTTTTGCGGAGCACACAGGTACTGGACACGGGCTGAATGGAAGTACACCTTTTTAAAGCAGAGCCTTGAAAATAATGCAGAAATCGATGCCATTGCGTTCCTGCCAAAAGGCGTTTCCCGGGAAACAGGCTACAGAGACTTACAGGAATATTCATTCATCGGGAATTTTGGAGGAATGTTAAAAGACGATTTTATAGAATCGGGTGGTTTTGATTCAGCCAGGTTTCCCGGCCGGCAAGAGGATGTCGACCTGATGTACCGGTTGATGCTAAAAAATTTTTCTTTTAAATTTCTAAACGATACAATTAAAATTGTCCATTTAGCTCACCCCATAATCGGTATCAGAAGCGATGAGCGACAACACTGGTTAGCCGAATTCAGGAAAAAAGAACTGGAGGAAGGGTATTACTTCTGTATTAATCATCTTTTTAATGTATATGAAGATTATGAAGATTCTCATCCCGTTTTAAAAAAGATTTAAATACCACTTGAATATTCCGATTAAAAGAAATATACTCCCAAAATGCACTTTCTCTATGAAGTTTTATGCAGCTAATTGCCTGACTTCTGGAAAGTATCTGATAACATCAATGCTCAAGCAATGCCTGTATTCACAGAATTACCGTTACTCAGCATTGGTAACAAACCTCATTTTTGGTTCGCCTAAATTAAAACCCAGGTTATTTTAAAGGGTGGTCTTTCAGCACTATTTTAGTTCCAGCTGGTTATAAATGTTACCGATTCCCTGTTGCTAAAATCTATCTAAATTGATTAAGATTTTTTAACCGGTTCAAACAATTTACTGATGTTTTAAAGGCCACATTTGTTCCTTTCCATCTTTATTGCTGTATTCCTAAATTCATTTATTTTTATCCCGCTGAAAATTAAATCAAATAGTATCCAATGAAAGCCCATGGAAGCAGGATTAGTATATCTGTTAATCTTTGGAAGCATCCTTATAATAATTATATACGGAAGCATCAATTATAAATTTCATTTCATCAAATTTTCATTAAGTATTGCGGGGATATTTTTTATTCCCGGACTGACTGTTGCTTTGGGGCAAAACCTGCTGCTCTTTTTTTCGGAACAGGTGTTATGGATTCCTGCACTGACTGGAATAGCAGCAGGAATCATACTACATGAAATTATTTTTAAAAGGATTGAGGGGTTTTCCACCTTTGAACATGAACTGTCGCATGCCTTAGTGGCGCTTTTTTTCTTTAGAAAAATAAAAAAATTCAAAGTAACCCGCTACAACGGCGGCTACGTTGAATATACAAATGGTTTTGGGGGCGAGGCTGGCAATCATTTCATAACACTGGCTCCCTACTTTCTTCCAACATTCACATTAGTTTCGGTGTTTATCAGACCATTCCTTCCGGCATCCTGGTTTCCATTGTTCGATGTATGGATAGGTATCACTTTCTCGTACCAAACTTTGAACAACATTAAAGAACTGCAAAGAAACTGGACACATGCCCGCTTCCATCCGGCCGGCAGGAAAGAATTAACAAAGTCTGATATTGGAATCGAAGGTTACATTTTCTCATTAATAATGATATTTGCCTTAAAACTGCTTTTCCTAAGCCTGCTTATGTCAATTATCGTAAATGGATATACGGCCTTTCCCCACCTGTGTAAAACCATATGGCAGCAAAGCCTTCAGTTTTTCCATCCTCCGGTTGCAGAGATTAATGCCTTTTTAAGGAGCATTTAAAAATAAAAGTCAAGAGACTGGAACCACGAATCCTGAGTAGTGAAGTGAATATGGCCATTAATGACCCGAAATTTCTATATTAATTGTTTTGATTTCTAAAACTGCCAGCTAGATTGCCTTCTTTCAATTAGACAACAGGGATGGAAAAACCAAAATATGCCGGCCGTTTTTTGATATTGGAACTTCTGTTTATTACGGTTGTAAAAACTGGAAATACGTTCCTGATTAACTGGCAAGTTTATTGGAATTGCGTTTATCCAAGCATTTATTATGACAGGCCATAATTCTATCATATTCGGTGGGATCCATTTGTTGTATTGTTTTAATTAAATCGGTGATTGACATCTTTCGAAAACGGTTAAATGCACAGTCATCCATTGGATCGTTGAAAGGACATTTCAATATGGTCTCTAAAAATTTGGTCTTGTCTTTCATTTCCAGTTTAAATTTTAGCAGTCAAGTTATGACCTCAAAACTATCAAAAGTTCATCAGCAGATGGTGCACTTAGTGGCTGAATGATTAAGCACTTTTTGCTGAAATACCTCAAAAAAAAGCTGATTAAAGTGAAAGAATTTCTCATTTTCCTGATGTTTTAAGTCAGCAAAATGACAAGGTACATAAGTTATCAATTTCCTTTTTTCATATATATGTCGCCCGGTGCTGAACCGCAACATTTTAAAAACCATAAGTTTACTATCCTATATATGTGATTGGATTATCAACGGCTTCCCTGATTGTTAACATCGGGGATCCGGCACATGAGTGTGAGAATTTTGGGCATCCATTTTTAAAAAAGGTAGTTCAAACCCAAAAAACCGGTCACCTGATCCCAGGAGAAACCGTATTCTTAATTAAATTATTTACCCTTTCTACAGCTGCAATAATTTTCAACTCTATGAAAGTTTCAGGTGAACAGGAACGATTTTTCGGGTAATCCAAAAAAAATGAAATCATTCAACGTTTCACTTATTTTTTTCCCGCATGAAATCGAATGCACCTTTCCTCAAGTGAATACCATATTCCAACCACGCTTTCAGACATGCAAGAAAGTTAGCCCATCCTTCGGTATTTTGCTTTAACCAAATAATTCCTTCTTCATTGTTGGAACCACCACGTTCTTTTATTTGAACCAGGGTGGAGTTGTTTTCTGTTTCAGTCAGTAACATCTCTACCTGATGCTGCCTGTCGTTAATAGTCCATGTGAATGAAATGTACCGGTTCGGTTTAACAATACCAACATGAATAGGTGCAACCTCATCAAACTCGGGAAACTTCCACACAACCTGCTTATCCTGTTCCATTGGGCCCGTGCTTTCAGAAATAAAATACTGGACCATAGCTTCTGGATTCACGATGGCATTGTAAACTTCGGAGATCGGTTTTTGAATCTGAAGGGCTGTTTGTATTTCAAACAGATCATTTTTCATTTTAAATAATTTTTACATTAATACTTCAATAAAAATTCAATCAGTTGTCCTGTAAATTTCAACTGCATTTACATATCGATAATTGCCTTAATGACACCTTTTTTATAGCCTGCTACCATATCAAAGGCTATAGCCGACTCTTCAGGCGAGAACCGATGGGTAACCATTTTCTCCACATCTGCTTTTCCATTAATAACCATTTCAATTGCTTCCTGCACACAATGATTTTGCCTTCTGATATTAATTACATTTAATTCCTTACGGCGCATAAGATCCATATCAAAGGTATATTTTGCTGAGGGGGGTATCCCAACCAGCACCAACCGGCCACCAGGTTTAAGTGCTTTTAAGGCATTTGATACAGCAGTCTGGTCACCACTCGCTTCGAATACAACATCGACACCGAGTTTTTCGTATGCTTGCAGGCTTTGTTGCAAATCGCCGGCACCAGGATTTATAAGGTACCGGGCACCCAAATCACCGGCTTTTTTCAACCTGAATTCCAAAGGTTCAATCATACCGGTATTGTCAATCCCATCGGCAGCCAGTTTCATCAAAATGCTAAGCCCGATAGGTCCAGCTCCAAAAACAAGTACCGAGGTGTTTCGATTTAATCTACCAGCCTGTTTAACTGAGTAAACCCCGACAGCGAATGGTTCAATCAGCGCTGCCTGAACCGGATTCATTTTGTGGGTAACCGGAAAACAGGAAAAACAAGGCATTACAATATACTCCGACAAACACCCTTCCAGCTGCCCGGGGCATCCCAGAAACAGGTTATTCCGGCAGGTATGCAACCGCCCCGTAAGGCACTGGTCACAATTTCCGCAATGTACGGCAGGATCAACAACAACAAGATCACCTACCTTCACATTTTTTACCGAAGGTCCTATTTCCCTAACAATTCCCGAGCATTCATGGCCAATTGCAAAGGGATATTCCACCACCTGGGAGCCTATCCTACCCTCACTGTAATAATGAATGTCGGACCCGCAAACCCCTACTGTCTTTATTTCAATCATTACCTCTTCATCCATAAAGATTGTTGGCTCAGGGGCTGAAATCAATTCAATTTTACGAATACCGGTCAATACTACTTTTTTCATATTCACATTCTGAATTCACTAAATACCAGTAAACAATCTCCCTTCCATGAAATATACAACATATGCAAGTATTTTTGGAAAAATCTTCCTCTTTATTGCCCCTTTTGGTTATTTATTAACCGGTTTTTCAGAAAAAAAAAGCAAAATTTTATATTTTTTTTAATAAATTAAATCCCTAAAATATACCGCATTATGCCAGCTGCTTTAACACTTATTAATAATTTTTTATATTAATTTAAGGATGGAGTCATTTTTATATTATATTAGCAGTGCTTTAACAGATTGTTAAATCATTGTTATTTGAAACACTACCCTTTTCTCTTTTAAGCCAATATTTCTATTGTCTAACTAAGCTAGAACTATGAGCAATTCGGGTTATCGCCACCATGATAACCCGTTTTTTTTATTCCCTTCGCGAAACATTTTGCCGAAAGCGCAGAAAAAACAATATCCCTGCAAGTCCCAGACCGGCAAGGTAGCCGTACCAGATTCCCATAGGTCCTGCCCCCAACTGAAAAGAGAATAGATAGCTCACAGGAAGTCCAACCAGCATATAGGCAGCAAAAGCAATCAGCATGGGTATCTTCACATCGGCCAATCCACGCAAAGCGCTCAGCATAATAACCTGCAGCCCGTCGAACACCTGAAATATGGCAGCTACTATCAGTAATGTGGAAGCAATTTCTATAACTGCCCTGTCGGTACTGAAAATAAGGGGTAAATAATCGTTCCCAAGTACAAATACCAGTCCCATAGCCGACATGAATACCAGCACCAAATGAGTGGAAGCAAACACGGCCAGACGGACTGACCGGAAATCACGTTGCCCCATCTGATGGCTGACTCTGATTGTGGTGGCCTGGGAAATTCCAAGCGAAATCATATATGTAAAACTGGCAAGGCCAATGGCTACCTGGTGAGCAGCCAGGGGTGTTTCTCCGTGCCAGCCCATCATTACAGCTCCTACGCTGAAGGTGGTTACCTCCACAATTATCTGAAAACCAATTGGCAGACCAATATTTAACAATGATACGATCCTTTTTTTACTGATCATCTGTTCCCGTGCTTTGGCAAACACACTTCGATACTGAGGCATCCGGTGGATTATCACAATAAACATCAGAGGCATTGCCAGGCGCGAAATAAATGTACCTATACCTGCCCCCAGTAAACCCATTTCCGGAAACCCAAACTTCCCGAATATAAGCAGGTAGTTCAAGACAACGTTAATTACATTGGAGGTAAGTGTGATGTTCATAGCCATCCGGGTATTGCCTATGCCTTCGAAAAACTGTTTTATTGAAAAGAAAAGCATAAAGGGCAGATAGCTTGCACACAACATTAAATAATAGGGTTTTGCCAACTCAAGGATATCCGGTTGCTGCCCCATTAAGGGCAATAGAAAATAAATCCCAAGCATAGCCAGTGTTAATACAGTACCTGCCAATAAATGAGTCGCGATGCCATTCTTCAGCCACTGCACCACTTGTTGGGGTTCATTATGGCCATATGCCTTTCCTACCAGTGGAGTCAATCCATAGGTTATACCCATCCCGAAAAACATTCCTATAACAAAAACATTATTGGCAAAAGCAGATGCAGCAAGTTCAAGGGTGCCTGCATGCCCAACCATAATGTTGTCGACAAGCGATACAGTGACCTGTCCAATTTGCGAAAGCACCACTGGAATGGCCAACCTCAAAATCCGCTTGTAAAAAGGGATATATTGCACCAGATTCATGGCGCCAAAGTTACATTATTGATTCAGATTGAAAACCAGAAACTCACTTTCAGCATAAAAGCATTTTGTGCATTAACCTTGTTCATGCCCTTAAAACTATGCAAAACAGAAGGCTCATAACTGTTTTCGTAGCGCGAACGGCTGTTGGTCCAGACAAAATACATTGTCGAACCTGTTTTATATTCCCAGCGGGCAACAAAATTGGATCTGAATTCCTGAAAATTAAAATCCGGATTATTTGTTGTAAGATTTCTCAACACCTCCTGCTCCGACTGGTCAAACAGGTACCTTGTTCCATCTACAGTTTTTACCGGCAATGATGTAAACCTCTGGCTGAGGTCAGTCGATTTTGAATCGGCCACCATTCTATAGTTATCATATTTACCTGCCGATGAATAAGGATTGCCGTAGTATTGAAAAGAAAGTTCAGGTGTTACAAAAAATTCAGCGCGCAGGGTCGTAGAAAAAGTTTTCCGTTCAATTGTCCCGACAATGTACTCCAGGTCATTGCCAATAACCTTCTGCATAACATATTGGTTATTGTCGGTTTGTAATGAAACGTTTGTATTGGAGATTAAAGAAAACCGGTTGCTTATTAACCATTGTACATGAAAACTGTATTGTTCGGTACGGGTTATATTATCGTCGTTCCAGATTCTTTGGGGACCTCCTCCCAGGAACAGGTTCTTGCTGCTGTTGGTCTGCACAAACAATCGAGCCCTGTTGCTGCCATCAATTCTCAACGAGGGGCCTCCTCTCAATTGACGGGTATCCACCTCGTAAAATTTACGGGCTGCAATTAAATCCACTTTCCAAAGATTCTTAAACTGCCAGCGAACATGCCCCGACAACTCGTCGCCAAGTTTCTCTCCTCCATAGCTACGATTATGGTTTTGTTGCAATTCAATGTAATAACTATTCAGGATACCGCTGGGCTTATTCACCCAGTACAGCATACTTGCTCCCTGATTTACATAATCGGCCTGCCGCAAATAGCCCACATCGTTCAATTCCACACCAGGCGAACGCCAATCGAGTGAACCTGTCAACCGGAACTTCCCACTGCGTTTTCCACCTCTGACTTCTCCTCCCCAGCCCTGCATGGCAGTGAGATCAGGATCGAAACTAAGATGCCCTGCATCCTTGCGTTGAAACAGGTGGCGCGGATTTAGCTGAAGTGAAGCTATGGCTTGCTGGCTTCCGCTGACTTTCGAAAAAAAGCTTTTGGCATCAATATAATACTTGCGATTGAGCCAATTATGCTGAAAATTCAAACCGCCCACAAGTGAATTATGAGGCAGGTACTCCAGGTGTTCATCTTTTATATTCCTGTAAGTATTGGTACCCATGCCCCCCAGTACAGTTTTACCATTATTGAAATCCTGCTTGATTCGGGCAATAAAATAATTTGTGAAGGGCTCAACAGCTTCTTTATTCTCCTGGCCGGCATATGAAATCAGGGCATCCTCACGGGCAGTCATGCTGTTGATAACACCCACCGACAGTCCCGACTGGTTTTTACCCGTCAGCTTCAGGGCATTTAAAATGGTTGACTGCTCAGGCATGGTCACCGTTCCATTTTCGCCCACTTCGGGATAATAGCCCGGAGCAGAACCTATGCGTCTGGAATAAAACAGCAAGTCATTGCCAGATCCATAATCCAGAATATTGTTACCTTCCAGGAAAAAGGGTCTTTTTTCGGCGTAAAAAACCTCGTATGAAGTAAGATTCAACTCTGACGGATCGGCCTCTACCTGTCCAAAATCAGGATTTATTGTATAATCGAGTGTGAAGTTGGAAGTAACGCCAATTTTGCCATCGAGTCCAAATCCTGTTGTCAGAGCTTTATTTGAAAATCCCGTCACATCATTGGGCTGAGGCATATATTTAGCCTTGGCGTAAGGCAGCAATTCAAAATTTCGTTTATGCGTTATGCTGTCAATTCCCCGAAGTTCACCAAAAATATAGACCATTGCAGGGGCATCAACCGGTATCAGTTTCCACTGATCCTCTTCCTTTAACCGGTCAATCCAGCGCCAAATATGCATTCCCCATACATGCTCCCTCATATTGGCAAACCGGATCTGGTTGAATGGGATGCGCATTTCGGCATACCAGGCGCTGTCGCCAATTGTGGTCTTTCCATCCCAAACAGCATCCCAATTAAAATCCCATCCATATTCTCCAAGGTGCATCAAGTCGATTTTCTGACCGGCAGCAGTTAAATTGAATTCAAAGGCCGTTTGCTTGTCGTTATAGGAATCAATGGCAACACCCGTCACATCACCAGTCATTTCGTCGCGGCGGCCCAGAACATTCCTGATTTTTCCGGGTTCCCGATCATGACAGATAATCCCAATATATAAATATGTATCGTCGTAAAGAATTTTTATTTCGGTTTGCTGGGAAGGGGCTTTTGCCTGGTGGGGTTGTTGCTGAATAAATCCTCCTTCCCAATAGCCGACCTGTTGCCAGCACTCATCGTTGAGCTGTCCGTCAATCCGGGGTTTTATTTCTGTCCTTGTGGCATAATAAGCCTTTTTTTGACTGGTATAAAAATTTACGAGTGAATCATCGGAAAGGGTATAATTATAATCCTGTGACAGGGCAATCAGTGAATTCAATACACAGAAGAGAATAAGTAAAGGTTTAAAGTTCATGAAGTCTGAGTTTTGCTGGATCAAAAATAACACGAATAACGTAACAAAAAAAAAATTCCAATAAAAATGAAGTGCAATTTTTGAACCGCCACTTCTATGATTCAAAAACTTAGAAAATAAAATGGGGCTATGATGGACAATTTACAATAATTAACATTCTATGATTTGGTGGTGTTTAAGTGAAATATAATTTAGTGAGCGTAAAAGAACTTCAAAATTCAAATTTTAAACATTTTAGAGTGAATCAGGTTACTTTATGTTGTATTTTTCATAAAAAAGCAAATTTGTATGCATAAAATATCAAAAGTCTTAATAGCCAACCGGGGAGAAATTGCTGTGCGCATAATGCGTACCTGCCGTGAGATGGGAATATCCACGGTAGCCGTGTTTTCAGATGCAGACCGGACATCACAACATGTACGGTATGCCGACGAAGCCTGGCATATTGGAAAGGCCCCCTCTTCGGAGAGCTACCTGAACATCGAAAAAATAATTGAAACTGCAAAAAAAAGCGGAGCCGATGCCATACACCCTGGATATGGTTTTTTGTCGGAGAATGCCCTATTTGCAAAAAGATGCCTTGAAGAAGGAATCATTTTTATTGGTCCTTCACCTGAGGTAATCGATCAGATGGGTGATAAAATCAAAGCCCGCGAAACAATGAAAAAGGAAGGAATTCCTGTTGTTCCAGGAACTGAGGGCTGTGTGGAAACCGAACAGGAAGTACTGGATGCCATAAAAGTGATTGGATTACCGGTAATGATAAAAGCTTCGGCAGGTGGCGGAGGCAAGGGGATGCGGCTTGTGCATAACGAAAATGAAGTAATTTCAGCAGTAAGGGCTGCACGTTCAGAGGCCAAAACAGCTTTTGGCGACGATGCGGTCTATATTGAAAGATACATTGCGTCTCCTCACCACATCGAGTTTCAGATCCTTGGCGATTGCCATGGTAATACCATTCACCTGTTCGAACGCGAATGCTCGGTTCAACGCCGTCACCAGAAAATGATCGAAGAAACACCATCGCCATTAATGACTGCCGACTTAAGATCTGAAATGGGTAAAGCGGCTGTTGAGGCTGCCAGGGCAGTTCACTATACGGGTGCCGGAACAATTGAATTCCTTGTAGACGACAACCTGAATTATTATTTCCTTGAAATGAACACCCGGCTTCAGGTTGAACATCCGATTACCGAAAGGGTAACGGGTATCGACCTTGTGAAGCAACAGATCAAACTGGCTGAAGGACATCCGCTGGAATACCGGCAGGAACAGCTGGCCCAACGAGGGCATTCCATTGAGTGCCGTATTTATGCCGAAGATCCCGACAATAATTTTATGCCCAGTTCAGGAAAAATATATAAAATTTCAGAACCACTGGGACTGGGGGTGCGTACCGATGGGTATGTTTATGAAGGCTATGAAATTCCAATTCATTATGATCCCATGATCTCCAAACTGATTGTATGGGGCGGCAACCGTGATGAAGCCATCCGCAGAATGCGCCGTGCCCTGTATGAATACAAAATTACAGGGGTCAAAACCTCAATAAAATTTCTGGAGCGGATAATGAATACCCCTGATTTCATTGAAGGAAAATACAATACCCATTTTATCGAAAAAAACCAGCAACTTTTAATGGCCAACGATGACTGTACAGCATGCGACGACATGGTTGTCATTGCTGCCTATATCGATCACTTTTCAAAAATCAGCCACGTACAGCAAAACAACAAGGAATTTGCCCCTGCCCAGAGCCGGTGGAAGAAAACATCCTACATCAATCATTTTTAACATGTAATTTATGTCTCTCGAAATAAAAATAAACGACCGTACAACCACAGTAAAACTGTTAAGCCAAAACGGAAACCTCCTTGAAATTGAAGTGGATGGGAAAGTTTACAATGTGGATTTGCTTCATACGCCTGACGGAACCTTTTCCATCATTGAAAGCGGAAAATCATACAATATTGAGCTGGTACCCAAAAACCAGCCAAAGAAATACACGGCGCATACCCTATATCATACCTATGATGTAGAAGTGGTGGATGCCGAAGCCCGTTACCTGATTAACAGGGGGACAAACGGAGCAGCAATCCTCGAAAAAACTATCCTGTCGCCCATGCCCGGAAAAGTTGTGAAGGTGTTTCTAAAAGAAGGAGACCCTGTTCAAAAGGGTCAGACTGTCGTAATTATAGCAGCCATGAAAATGGAAAGCGAATACAAGTCGCCTGCCGATGGGGTTATAAAAAAGATAAACGTAAGGGAAGGCGAGACAATCGAGGGAAATCAAGTTCTTGTTGAAATAGAATAAACCTGATTTATATATGGATTTAAATGAAAAGTACAGCCAGCTTGAAGATTTCAATAAAAATGCAGAGCTGGGAGGAGGAACTGAGCGTATCGAAAAACAACACAGTGCCGGGAAGAAAACTGCCCGTGAAAGGGTTCTGCAATTACTTGACCCGGGAACCTTCAACGAAATCGATAAACTGGTAACGCACCGGAACCATGATTTCGGCATGCAAGAGAACAAAATACTGGGCGATGGGGTTGTTGCCGGCTATGGCAAAATCAGCGGGAAACTGGTGTATGTATTTGCACAGGACTTTACTGTATTTGGCGGCTCGCTTAGCCGGGCAAACGCCGATAAAATTGTGAAGATTCAGAATATGGCCCTGCAGATGGGAGCACCGGTAATTGGACTTAACGATTCGGGAGGCGCCCGGATTCAGGAGGGTGTTGAAAGCCTGGCCGGCTATGCCGATATATTTTACAACAATGTGATTTCTTCGGGTGTAGTTCCACAAATTTCTGCCATATTGGGGGCATGCGCCGGCGGGGCCGTATACTCCCCTGCCCTTACCGACTTCATTTTTATGGTTGATGAAAAAAGCCATATGTTTGTTACAGGCCCCGATGTCATTAAAACCGTAACACACGAAGATGTTACAAAAGAAGAGCTGGGCGGTGCAAAAACACACAGCACCAAAAGTGGGGTTGCTCATTTTACCGGGGCCGACGAGGAACAAACCCTGATGATGATTCGTGAACTGATTAGTTTTCTGCCATCCAACAACATGGAGGATGCACCTGTAAAATCAACAATCGACCCCTCGGACCGGGTTGATGAAAAACTCCAGCACCTGGTACCCATCGACCCAAACAAGCCCTACGACATGCATGAAATTATCCAGAGTGTAATCGACAACAAACACTTCCTGGAAGTACAGCCAAGATATGCGAGGAATATAATCTGCGGATTTGCCCGGTTTGCAGGCCAGCCCGTAGGCATTGTGGCCAACCAGCCGGGCCACCTGGCCGGGGTTCTGGATATCAATTCATCGACAAAAGCCGCACGCTTTGTTCGCTTTTGCGATGCCTTCAACCTGCCCCTCATCACTTTTGTTGATGTCCCAGGTTTTTTACCGGGAACTGCCCAGGAATTTGGTGGAATCATTAAACATGGGGCCAAACTGCTTTATGCCTTCGCGGAAGCTACCGTGCCCAAAATAACAATAATCACCCGCAAGGCTTATGGCGGGGCATACGATGTGATGTCGAGCAAACACATCGGAGGCGACGTCAACTTTGCCTACCCTACTGCCGAAATCGCTGTAATGGGCCCTGAGGGAGCCATCAACATTCTTTACCGCAACAAATTTAACGAACAGGAAAGAGTCAATGCAGTAAATGAATACCGCGAAAAATTCGCAAACCCTTATAAAGCAGCTTCACTGGGTTATATCGATGAAATTATTTATCCCCGCGATACGCGTAAAAAAATTATAGGTGCCCTTGAAATGACCCGGAACAAGAGAAAATCGAACCCGCCGAAAAAACATGGGAATATACCACTTTAACTGCAAAAATAAGGCGAAAGCCGACGGCAAAGGAAGCTGGCGGCAGCTTGCCTGGTGAGGGAGGCAGCCGGCAGTGAGCAGTAAGCCGTTGCTTTTGATAAAGGCTACAGCAACGTGAAATAAAAAGAGGAGTACCGGAATGGGTAGCTAAGCAGTTCTGGCTGTTGTAAGCGCAAACAAAGCCTCATATAGTACAGCAACAGGCCTGAACCGGCAGGAAACATAGTAAAGAAGAGGCAAAGACACTGGCAAAGCCAAAGAAAGAGTGCGGCAGCTTGCCTGAACCGGATGGCAGGCGGCAGTTGGCAGTACGCAGCAGTAACTCCGGATCAGGTAAGGCTGAATTCTGAACTCTGAACTTTTTTAAACTTCAAATCTTAATCATTAAACTACAGATACCTGCAGCCTTAAATTAAATTCAACCAATTATTTGAAGTATAACAATTTATTTCTATTTTTGCGCCTCCAAAATTTAATAGTGTTTAATTAAAAATTGATGTTTATGTTGAATCAGTATGAAACCGTTTTCATTTGTACTCCCGTTTTATCTGAGCCACAGATAAAGGAAACGGTAAAAAAGTTCAGGGACATCATCGTCGGCAATGGCGGCGAAATGATCCATGAGGAAGACTGGGGAATGAAAAAAC
>OBJA01001345.1_pt1 | contig 17332 bp, 13 predicted proteins | sample 1519751 | NCBI WGS metagenome assembly OBJA01 (sample SAMEA3881238, study PRJEB22517) | soil metagenome | biome: lake sediment; feature: soda lake sediment; material: sediment, water from around vicinity | place: India | collected 2013-12-23 | depth 3 m | reverse complement strand
CTTTGCGATAGCCTTCAACGATCGTGAAATGGTACTTACCTCCTGTTCGCGGCTGCCGCGGTTGTCGGAGCCGGCTGTCATCAATTGAAGGTAATCCACGATAACCACCTGTATGTCGTGCTGCATTTTTAATCTGCGGCACTTGGCACGGAATTCAAAGATGGAAAGGGCAGGGGTATCGTCGATAAAAATAGGTGCTTTTTCCAGGTTTGATATTTTCCGGTTTAAATGTTCCCATTCGTAGTTCTCAAGTCTTCCGGTTTTGAGCTTGTCATTTCCAAGTTCTGTTTCAGAAGCAATGAGCCTGTTAACAAGTTGCAGAGAGGACATTTCAAGGGAAAAAATGGCAACCGAACGGTTATGCTCCACTGCCATATTACGGGCCATGCTTAATACAAATGCAGTTTTACCCATAGAAGGACGTGCAGCCACAATAACAAGATCGGTTCTTTGCCACCCGGAGGTAATGCGATCAAGGGCAGTGAATCCGGAAGGTACTCCACTTAGCCCGTCTTTTTGATGCCGTGCCTTTTCTATCTGAAGAATTGCCTCATTTAAGACTGGTTTGATAGGAACCGTTTCTTTTTTGATGTTCCCCTCTGCAACCTTGAAAAGCGATGATTCTGAAAAATCAATCAAATCATCTACATCAATTGTGTCGTCGTACGATTTAGCCTGTATCTCAGAAGAAACCCTGATGAGTTCGCGCTGAATGAATTTCTGAGCAATTATCCGGGCATGGAATTCAATATGGGCCGCTGAAGCAACCCTTCGGGTTAACTGGGTAATAAAACCCGGCCCACCAACTTCTTCCAGCTGATTTCTGTCCTTTAATTCCTGTGTTACCATTAAAAGGTCAACGGGTTTTTCGTTCGTTGAAAGTTCCTTTATGGCTTCAAATATTTTTTGATGTTCTTCCTTGTAAAAGCTGGGCGTATCGATAATGTCGGCTACAGTTACATAAGCATCCCGCTCGAGCATGAGTGCACCCAACACCGCCTCCTCAACCTCCACGGCCTGAGGGGGGAGTTTTCCATACTGGGCATTTATTTCATCAATTGATAAGCCTGTTTGACGTTTGGGCGGGTTTGTTCCTTGTTTTCTCCTGTCGGTTGCCATTATAAGGTGTCAGTTAATTTTTTTCTGTATTGCCGGGGAATGAATCATAAATCCGGAGTGTCAAAAATATGAAATTAACCGCGGAGAAAAGGCATTTTTAAGGTTTAGTTGTTAACGAATTTTATCCACAAATGTTTATACCTTCTCATTTGCTTTTTCTTCAATGATTTGAGTGATTAACCCGGTTAATGAAAGGCCCATCGACTTAATTTGTTGTGGGATAAAACTTGTTTCTGTCATTCCCGGAGTGGTATTTACTTCAAGGAAATAGAAATCTTCGTTCTTTAAAATAAAATCCACACGGGCAATACCTGAACATTGACAAAGGTCGTAAATTCTGGAACTAAGCTGCCTGCACTTCTCATACAGGTGTTTCGGAAGGCGTGCAGGTGTAATTTCGGCAGTAGCTCCCGGTGTATATTTTGCTTCAAAATCGAAAAATTCATTGCGTGGGATTATTTCAGTAACGGGAAATACCAGGTTTTCCTTGTTCAGTTTAACTAAACCGCAGGTGAATTCAGTCCCCTGGATGTACTCTTCAACGAGTGCATCGGCACTTTCTTTCCAGGCGCTGTTTAATGCATCCACGAGCTCTGCTTCGGATTTCACTTTTGAAACACCAAAGCTTGAACCGCCTGCGTTGGGTTTTACAAATACCGGAAGCCCCAAATCTGCAATTATTTGTGAAACATCTGGCTTAACAGATTTATGAATTTTAACCGATCTGGCCATTTTGATTCCAAAATTCCTAAGGTAGTTGTTGCAGAACCATTTGTTGAAAGTTAAGGAAGAGGAATGAACATTGCTCGTGGAATAAGGAATTCCCAGCAATTCAAAATAACCCTGAAGGATACCATCTTCACCAGGTGTTCCATGAATGGTGATATAAGCAAAATCGAAATGGTGGACTTCTCCGTTCAGGCTAAAGCTGAAGTTGGTCCTGTCTATTTCAGCAATCTTGCTGTCGCCTTTCATCACTGTCCACTCGTTTCCCTTCATTAATACCAACCAAGGGTTGAATTTGTTATTATCGATGGCAGCATACACGTTGGCGCCGCTTTTAACCGATACGATATATTCCGATGAGTCCCCACCGGCAACAATTGCAATATTTGGTTTATTATTCATTTCTGTTTGCTATGTAATTTTCCCATCTTTCAATTACTGAGGCCATATCTTCAGGCAGTTCTGAATCGAACATCATTTGTTTGCCTGATGCCGGGTGTATAAATCCCAGTGTTTTTGCATGAAGAGCCTGCCGTGGTAAGATCTTAAAACAATTCTGTACAAATTGTTTATATTTTGAGAATGTTGTTCCTCTAAGAATTTGGTCGCCACCATAATTTGAATCGTTGAACAAAGGGTGGTTGATGTGTTTCATATGCACCCTTATCTGATGCGTTCTTCCTGTTTCAAGGCGGCATTCCACCAGGCTTACATATCCGATTGGTTTTAGGACGGCATAATGTGTAACGGCATGCTTGCCAAATTCACCGTCAGGAAATACGGTGAATACCTGTCTGTTCTTTAGGCTGCGGCCAATATTGCCTGTTATTGTTCCCTCATGTTCTTTGGGGATGCCCCATACCAGAGCCTGGTATCTGCGGTCGGATGTTTTTTCAAAAAACTGCAAAGCAAGGTTTACTTTTGCCTGCTCTGTTTTAGCAATCACCATAAGTCCCGAAGTGTCCTTATCAATTCTGTGTACCAGGCCCGGCCTTGGATCTTCACTGTTGAAAAGTGGCAGGTTCTTGTAATGCCATGCCAGTGCATTAACCAGAGTGCCCGAATAATTTCCGTGGCCAGGATGCACAACCAATCCTGCTGGTTTATTAATAACAATCAAATGTTCATCTTCGAAGACAATATCAAGAGGAATATCTTCAGGAATGATTTTCAGCTCCCTGCGCGGATATTCCATTACTATGCGGATATCATCATTGGGTTTAATGTTGTAACTTGCCTTAACAGGAATATTGTTTACGAGGATATTGCCTGCTTCAGCAGCTGACTGAATCTTACTTCGTGAAGCATTGTTGATACGGTTTGACAAAAACTTATCAATACGCATCAGTGATTGTCCAGGATCAACTATAAACCTGTAATGCTCAAACAGCCCCTCGTCATCCGGTTCATACCCGTCATTAATATCTTCAAGATATTCATTCATACTTTAAAATCCTTCCTCAACTGACTGGTTTATTTTTAATGAATCGACGGTTAACCAAAGGTCTATAAAAGAACCCAACAGTACAGAAGATGTATTTTTAGGATTGGGGGTTTGTCGCCATATTCTTGCTTCCAGTGAATCTGTTGGGGTTAAAATTGAGCTGTCATAAATTATAACGCCACTGTTCAGCATTGCATCCGTGATTGTTTGCTCCGCTTCCGGCAGTGTATACCCTATTAAATCGGGTAGTGGGGTAAATGAATTGCCCTGCGTCCGTCCGATTATAAGATCTATGTTTGATCCTTTAGGCACTCTTTGGCCGGGATTTAATTTTTTAGCATTCAGTTGCATTTCCAACACAAGGTTGTTGAATTGTGAAGGCCTGTAGTTAATCTGACCGACTTTAAGGCCGCTGTTTTCTATCAATACCTGCGCCTGGCGAAATGAAATATCGGTTAGCTGGGGAAGTGTGACCATTTCGGGTTGGGTAGAATTGATAGATACAAATACAGTCCGGTTTTGCTTTACACCATGCCCGGGTTCCGGCACCTGATCTACAATCCCTCCCGGAGCCACATCATCCACAAATACTGAATCCACTATTTCAATCCGCAGGTTGTGATGCTGTGCAACCTTCTGTGCCTCAGGAGGTGTCATCCCTGAAAAATCAGGCACAGGGTTGGATTGCCCGTGTCGTGTATAAACCTCCAGGCTTTTTAGAATAATAAAGATCAGAACCAGTATTAGTGCTATGGCAACTGCAATCTGAATTAGGAAGGCCCGGCTGGTGATAAACCTCGATGAACTCATATTTATATTTTTCCAAAGATTTTTGACCGGTAAAATTAACGTAAAAAACAAGCAAATATGTTGTTTATAAACACAAAAAGGTAAAGAATTGCCATTCTTTACCTTCCCCTCTATTCCGGTTGTGAGGATAAATTATCTTTTATGCCTTGGTTCGTCGGAAACAGTAAGTTTTTTCCGGCCTTTGGCACGACGGGCTTTCAATACTTTCCTGCCGTTGGCAGTAGCCATTCTTTCCCTGAACCCGTGCTTATTTCTTCTTTTTCTGTTCGATGGCTGAAATGTTCTCTTCATCGCTGTTTATTTTACTTATTATTGCTGACTTATTTTTTCGGACTGCAAAAATAGCTGTTTTTTTATATCTGCCAAGTTACTATGTGGTTTTATTTTTGTCGGGGTTGATATTTTCATCTTTCTTCACTGAGAAGCGGAATCCTATGCCATGCAGGTTCGTAATTTTTATGTTTGGATCGGGTTTGAAGTATTTTCGAAGGCGGGAAATGAACACATCCAAACTCCTGCCGAGAAAATAATCATTGGTTCCCCACACCCTTTCAAGAATCTCATTTCGGTTAAGTACTTTATTGACATTTTCAGAAAAATACCTGATCAATTCTACTTCTTTAATGGTAAGTTTCCTTGTCTCCCCATCAATAGATAATGCAAGTTCGTCGGGATAAAACAAGAATCTTCCAATTCTTTTTGGGACATTCGGGTTAAATTGCTCTGAAGGAAGATTGCTGCTTCTTTTTAAAAAGATTTTGATTTTAAGTAGCAATTCCTCCATGCTAAATGGTTTGGGGATATAGTCATCACCTCCAATAGTTAACCCTGTAATTTTGTCTTCTGTCATCGACCGTGCAGTAAGAAAAATGATAGGAATGTGTTCATTTGATGTACGGATGTGCTCTGCAACTTTGAATCCATCTATTTTGGGCAACATAACATCCAGAATAATCAGATGGTATTCATTTTTTTCAAAAAGTTCGATTGCCTTTTTCCCATCTTCTGCGATGTCCACATGATATTCATTCTGTTCCAGATTGTCCTTCACTATAAAGCGAAGGGCATCATCGTCTTCAACCAATAAAAGTTTAACTATGTTGCTCATCTTTTTAAAGGTATTTTTAAGGTAAATATACTGCCACCATCCGGATTTTCATCTACATTAATTTTCCAATGGTGTGCTTTAAGAATTTTCCTCACATAATTCAGCCCCAATCCAAATCCTTTTACGTTGTGCACATTGCCTGTTGGGATCCTGTAAAAACGTTGGAAGATTTTTTTACGGTATTGTTTGGGAATGCCTATCCCATTGTCGGTAAATCTTATGATTGCCGTGATTTTTTCCTTAAAGAGATCAATCTGGATGACAGGTGGCTGTTCTGTATATTTCACACTGTTTTCGAGGATATTGAGAACCAGGTTTGTGAAATGAAATTTATCGGCAATAACATGTATGGGCGTATTGGAGCCATTCATGTTTATTGTAGCTTTTCTGCCAAAGTCAGTTTGCTTAAAATGTTCTATCACTGTTATTAGGAAATTTTCCAGTTCAACCAAATCCTGGTTAAGGTGAAGTTTTGTTTTTTCGAGTGCTGCCAGATTTAATACTTTCTCAACATTCTTTGACAACCGTTCGTTCTGTTCCAGAATGATGTTGGCATATTTGAAAAGTCGATCAGGGGTTTCAAGGATTTTCTGATCGTTTATAACATTTGCAGAAAGCGCGATTGAGGAAATGGGCGTTTTAAGTTCATGTGTCAGGTTGTTTATGAAATCTTTTTGGATCTGAGATAATTGCCGTTGACGTATGATAACTGATAAGGTATAGCCAAAAAATAATATTATAACCAGCAGCAAACCGGTAAACAGGTACCAAAGAGAGAGGCTTGACTGAAAATAAGAAGAGCGATCTGGAAAATGTACTGCAAAATAATTGCTCCCATTGCTGTCGGTGGCCGGAAAACTAAAATTTGAATTATAAACCTCTCCAAGAGGGCTGATGTATGTTTTTTGTTCAAGCTGTCCTGTTTCAGGATTGCTGATAGCAAATTCAAACTCTGTATAAATCTGATGCTTATTTAATTCCTCCCTGAGATGAAATTTAAGCAAATCATAGTCAATCGGAATATCCAGGTGAACACGATAGTAGCTCTTTGAAACAATTTCTACCGGGGCTATGCTGTCGAACTTCATTGTATTTCCGCTGGCAGAAAGCAGTTGCCACGAAACTTCCCTCAATGCAATGGTGACGCTTTCTCTGAACTGTTTTTCTGAATAGTTGTATGAGTGCCGCAGAAAAAAAAACTGAAGCAATAAAGCACCTGCAATGGTAATCGTTGCAAGGGCGATGATATATTTAAGCGTTTTTCGTTTCATAAAAGCACCATCCTGCCGTTTTATTTCATAACCTCTTCTTTTTAAGCAATTAACACTTTGTTAACAATTAATTGAGCATGGTTAACATCAGAGTAAAAAAGCCTGATTAAATTTGTTTCAACAAAGTAAACTAATAAATCTATATTTTTAAAGCAATTCGCAAATGAAACAATTATTCCGTTTATTTCTGTTAATTGGTTTTGTGTTTGTAATTTCAGTTGCTGTTGCACAAAAGCCTCAGATTGTTTTTGATAAACTTGAACATGATTTTGGTTCCTTTAAAGAAGCAGATGGCATACAGACCACAACTTTTACATTTACAAATAAGGGGACCGTTCCATTGGTGTTAAGCAATGTAAGAGCTTCATGTGGCTGTACTACCCCAAGTTGGACAAGAGAGCCGGTCTTGCCTGACGGTACCGGTGAAATACAGGTTAGCTATGATCCCAAAAATCGCCCGGGCTCCTTTAATAAAACCATCATGGTGAGCTCTAACGCTGAAAACGGGACTACTGTTTTGCGGATTATTGGCAGGGTTGAACAACGTGATCTTACCAAGGCTGAATTGTATCCCCGTGAAATAGGCTCTCTACGGGTTAAAACCAACCACATCTCTTTTGCCAGGATGACAGAAACTGCTGTTGAAACCAAAGACATTGAACTTGTAAATGATACAGATAAGCCCGTTAAGGTTGAGTTTCGTACTGTGCCGAAACATCTGGTGGCTAAAGTTGAACCCCAGACTATTCCTGCAAAAGGAAAGGGGAAACTGTATGTTACATATAATGCTGTGGAAGCCGGCACTTACGGTTTTGCTTCACATAGAATTTACCTTTCGCTCGACGGCAGCAATGATTACCGGGCTGCCTTAGGTGTAAGCGCTACTATTGAAGAGGATTTCTCAAAATTAACAGCAGCAGATCTGGAAAGAGCACCTGTTGCCAGATTCTCAGAAACTTCCTATGATTTTGGCGATATGAAGCAGGGAGAGAAGAAAGAGTATACCTTTTCTTTGACCAATAATGGAAAATCAGAATTAATTATACGAAATATACGTTCATCATGTGGATGCACCGCAGTTGCGCCTTCAAAAAATGTAATTGCACCGGGAGAGTCAGCTCCAATAAAAGTAACATTCGATTCACGTGGAAAACGTGGTCGGCAGAGTAAGTCTATTACCGTTATTACAAACGATCCGAAAACACCTACTAACATGCTGAGGGTGTCTTGTAATATTACTACCTGATTTGTTGAGACAAACTACATTCAAATCATAAGCAAAACAAAGCTGCAAGGTTTTAACCTGCAGCTTTTTTTGTTTTTTTACAAAATTATTGTGGTACTTTTGTGGCAATTGTTCTATTGATTTGGCATGACAAATAATATGCATATCGAAAACAACCCGGAATATAAATCATTGAATGTTAACCAGGGGGTGGAACAACCTTCACCTGTGGATAAACATTCAGTAAAAAGATTTATTGGAAAAAAGAGAAGTTTGTTAACGGTTGATGAGTATGTTGAAGGTATTCTTGGGGGTAATATTGCCTTATTAAGCAAGGCAGTAACACTGGTGGAAAGTTCAAGGCCCGAACATCAGCACATAGCACAGGAGGTAATTTTAAAATGCCTGCCGCACAGTGGAAACTCATTGCGCATTGGCATAACAGGTGTGCCCGGAGTGGGTAAAAGTACCTTTATTGAAGCACTGGGCAAACATATTACGCAAAATAGGGGAAAGCTTGCAGTGCTTGCAATTGATCCCAGCAGCGAACGATCAAAGGGCAGCATCCTTGGTGATAAAACCCGTATGGAGGAATTGTCTGTTGACCGGAATGCTTACATTCGCCCAAGCCCTTCTGCCGGCTCATTGGGTGGAGTGGCCCGTAAAACAAGGGAAACCATTGTTTTGTGTGAGGCTGCCGGATTCAATCATATTTTTATTGAAACAGTTGGGGTAGGTCAAAGCGAAACCGCTGTCCATTCCATGTCAGATTTCTTTCTGCTGCTGATGCTGGCAGGTGCCGGTGACGAACTGCAGGGCATTAAGCGGGGAATTATGGAAATGGCCGATTTGATTGCAATTAATAAAGCCGATGGCAACAACCAGGAAAAGGCTCTCATGGCAAAGAGGCAATACCAGAATGCCCTTCACCTTTTTCCAAAAAAAGAATCGGAATGGATGCCGGTGGTGCAAACCTGTTCTGCAATCACAAAAGCAGGAATTGCTGAAATTTGGGATAGGGTTATCGAGTACAGGAACTTAACCGGCAAGAATGGTTATTTCCAGGAGAAAAGAAAAACACAGGCATCATACTGGATGCATGAAACCATTGAGGCATCCATGAAAAGAAGTTTTTATCTTCATCCAATGATGAAAGAGAAAATTAGAGAATATGAAAACCGGGTACTCAACGATGAGTTAAGTTCTTTTGCCGCTGCTGGTGAATTGTTGAGCTTTTTTTCCAGCCTGAGTAAACATTAAAGGCAAAAGCGGGTTAAATAATCCGGTGTACATATTTATTTTTTGGACATATGATTATTCATGGATGGTTACACAAATTAATGAAAGTATAAAGGAGGAGAGTGGAATAAATGTAGTTACATCAACTGTTTGTTAAAACCATTTTATTCCAAACGATGTTGTATAAAATTAAAATCATCAATTAAAAATTTCAATATGGATTACGATGTATTAATTATCGGAAGCGGGCCGGGAGGTTATGTTACGGCAATTCGTGCCGCCCAGTTAGGTTTAAAGGTTGCAGTGGTTGAAAGGGAGAAGTTGGGAGGTATTTGTTTGAACTGGGGCTGTATTCCTACCAAATCGCTGCTTAAAAGTGCCCAGGCCTATGAATATGCACTTCATGCTGCTGATTATGGGGTTTCTATTTCCGGGGATGTTAAACCTGATTTCGCTGCGATGATAAAAAGAAGCCGCAATGTGGCGGAAGGAATGAGTAACGGGATTCAGTTTCTGTTTAAAAAGAATAAAGTGGAAGCTATTGCGGGCACAGGTAAACTCACAGCTAAAAATAAGGTGGAGGTTACCGATGAATCAGGAAATAAAAAAACCTATACTGCAAAGCATATCATCCTTGCAACAGGTGCAAGATCACGCGAATTGCCAAACCTGCAAAAAGACGGGAAAAAAATTATAGGCTACAGGCTGGGAATGAGCCTTGAAAAACAACCCGAAACAATGGTTGTTGTCGGATCGGGCGCTATAGGTAGTGAGTTCGCATGGTTTTACCAGTCAATTGGTACACAGGTTACCCTCGTAGAATTTATGCCGACTCTGGTGCCGAATGAAGATGAAGAGATTGCAAAACAGCTGGAACGTTCGTTCAAGAAGATGAAGATGAAAGTTATGACCAGCTCATCGGTTGAGAAAGTGGACACATCGGGTGAGAAATGTAAGGTAACCATCAAAACTAAGAAAGGGGAGGAGGTTGTTGAGGCCGATATCGTACTTTCTGCTGTGGGTATTACACCAAACACCGAAAACCTGGGCCTTGAAGAACTGGGTGTGGAAACAACAAACGGAAGGGTGAAGGTGGATGCTTATTACCGTACCAATATAGAGGGAGTTTATGCTATTGGAGACATATTGGAAGGCCCGGCACTTGCACATGTTGCTTCTGCTGAAGGAATAGTATGTGTTGAAAAAATTGCCGGTTTAAATCCTGAACCCATTGATTACAAAAACATACCTGCCTGTACATATACCAACCCTGAAATATCATCGGTAGGGCTTACTGAAGCAAAAGCAAAAGAACAGGGGTATGAAGTTAAAGTAGGCAAGTTTCCTTATTCTGCCAGTGGAAAAGCCAGTGCAGCCGGACATAAGGAAGGCTTTGTGAAGCTGGTATTTGATGCCAAATACGGTGAGTTGCTTGGTGCTCATATGATAGGAGGCAATGTAACCGAAATGATTGCCGAACTGGTGGTTGCACGGAAACTTGAAATCACAGGACATGAACTTATAAAAACAATTCACCCGCATCCAACTATGAGCGAGGCTGTTATGGAAGCTGCCGCCGCTGCATACGATGAGGTGATACACATCTGAAATAATTTAAACATGATGACAACCCGGAGCTCCCTCCGGGTTTTTTTGTGGTAGAATTTTATATTAAGTTGTTCAATAATTCTATAATAGGTTGAATGTCAGCAAGACTGTTTTGCAGGTTAATTTTTAATTTTACATTTGTTTTCTTAGAATTTAATGGAGCTCAGGTAATCCCATTGAAATTAATTGGTTTAAACAAAACAAAAAATTAACTAAAATGAAGAAAACAAATCTGTTTGCGGCAATAATGCTGTTTGCATTGCAAACCTATGCAGGGGGGTTATTAACAAATACCAACCAAAGTATACAATTTGTCAGGATGATGTCGAGAAACGCGTCAACAGGAATCGACGCTGTTTATTTTAATCCTGCAGGGTTAACTTCCCTTGAGGATGGATGGCACTTTGCATTAAACAGCCAGACAATTTTTCAGACAAAGCCGGTTGAAAGCAATTTTCCGTTACTGAATGAAGGAACTTATGAGGGTAAAGTAAATGCCCCTGTTTTTCCATCAGGTTTTGCTGTATATAAAATGGACCGGTGGGCTTTTTCATTTGGAGTGGGACCAAATGCAGGTGGCGGTTCAGCTGTTTATGAAAGCGGATTGCCTTCATTTGAAATACCAATTTCCAAGCTGCCGGGACAGATTAATGCTTTAGGTATACCTACAACCCGTTATGATGCGGACCTGTATTTCAAAGGTTCTTCAGTATTCTGGGGATTACAGTTGGGAGCAGCCTATAAATTAACCGACATTGTTTCTGCTTCATTAGGCCTGAGGGTGATGCCTTCAGTGAATACCTATGAAGGCCATATCCGAAACATCCGGATTAATCCCACGCATCCTGCACTGAATCCAACCGGAGAATTGATTAAAGCGATAGACTTGTTTAATGCTGTTAACCCTGCCATGGCCCCTATGGTTGCCGATAAGGAGGTTGATACCAGGCAATCTGGTGTTGGTTATACTCCGGTTGCAGGGTTAAACATTACGCCGGTTGAAAACTTCAACATTGCATTAAAGTATGAATTGAAAACCAACCTGAGCCTCGATAATAAGCCAAACCCGAATGACAACTACAGCACTCAGATTTTTGGAGACGGAGTACAAAGTGATATTCCTGCCATTTTGGGTGTTGGTGCTGGATACAATGCCGGTTTGCTGGAAGCACAATTATCGTACACTTTGTATTTTAATAAAGAAGTCGACTGGGGCACAAATATCAGGAATGATGTTCAAAGGGATATGGATAAAAATGGCTTTGAGCTTGGATTAGGCCTGCAATTTAATGTGCTCGACAATTTTGCATTCAGCGTTGGCGGCATGATTGGTGACCAGGGTTTCGCCGAAAGCTACCAGAGCGATTTTAGCTTTAGCAATCCTCATGTTTCTGCCGGGGCAGGAATTGAATGGCGGTTAACCGATGCATTGAAACTCGATGCAGGGGTTTCAAATTCTTTCTATAAAGATGAGACCATGACATTCAATGACCCCCACGTTGGCCCTTATAATGAAATATATAAAAAGACGACTTTGAATTTTGGTGTTGGACTTTCCTATAGCATATTTAGGTAGTTTTAAAGATATAATGGAACAAAAAACCGGTTCAGATTTCTGTAACCGGTTTTTTATTGAAATATTATGTCTGATTGTATTTTAGCCTGTCAATATTCCTGCAAACAGCTGCAATAAGTATTACGAACTTCCCTGGCATTATTTTATCTGTTAATTCCTTCTTCATTATTGCCGCGAAGCTGTCGGCCATGATCTAAGGTTGCTGTTTATTCCAGTTCCAGCAGTTCAATATAGGTTTCTCCCGTCAGGAGCAGTGCCTTAAAGTAAAACTGTTTGTATCCCTGCTCCTTTAATGATGATACATTGAACCGTATGTCCATGGTTAAAAAAGCCTCACAGAAATCTCCATCCGAATCATGACGCAACTCCAGGACTGCAGTGTCTTCCTCCTGTTCGTCCCCTTCAACTTTGACCAGATTAAAAGTGTGGTTCTTGCATCCTCCGCTAAAGGCAACCCTTACTTTCAGGCAATCATCCTCCAGCGATATCTGGTGAATTAGTACCGGATCGTTAGGCATATTGTTATAATCTCCCGGTTCAGGTTCTGTTATTTGTGGCCCGCATGCAATTTCCTCTACCTGAAAAATTGTACTGCCTGCTCCCTTTCCGCAGGTGGATATAGCATTGGGTATTTCAGAATAAGTCAATAAGAGTTGTTGTCCATGAAAAAACTTGAATTCCTCAGGGTAATGAAGTGGTATAATGTTTTGGCCGTTATCCAGTTCAATAACTATACTGCAGTGGTCGGCACCCGCATAATTCATAACAATACCTGTATCCTGGAGTATAAGCGGCTCTTCATCTTTGCGACAGCCTGCCAAAAGAAGAATTGCCAGTGAAAAAAGAATTAATTTTTTCATGGTTGTTCAAATTAATCATATTTCGGATGGTTCACCTCACCAATAAAAAGAATGGCGCCCGAATCCTTTTCTGTTATGGCAAAAACAAATGGTTTGTCTACGATAAAAGGAACTACAGGAGGTTCTTCTCTGAAACTTGTTGTTGCAAAAACTGCACCAGTTACTGCAGCTGCTTCGGTGCCGGTTTCATTTACATCGATAAACGTTTTATGCTTTACTGCGCTGATGAATAAGTCTTCTTCTGAAATTCCTGAAAAATCAGCTTCCCTTGCAATAAATGCCTTTTGCATTCCCATGTCTGACAAGAGTTGGTTCAGCGTTGATTCAAATGAAAACTTAAAACGGGGCATCGCAATCTGTACCCGGTCGGTAAGTTTAAACCCGGCCATCAAATTCTTCCAGCTTTCAGATGACAGATTTTTAATCACATTCCCCGAATTATTGCCTTCTTCGGGCAATATTACAACCATATTATACGAGCCCTCACCATAAGGTAACTTAATGGCCTTGAATTCTTCCAATGCAAGATATGGCACTTTATCCAATTTGCTCATCGTAGGTATTTGAAGTTTTGTGCCATCGCTTTTTGTAAATTGTTTAAGCTGTGTTCCATGCTCATCAAACTGCATGGACCATGTGCCATAGAAGTAAATGGCATTAAGTAAAACCAATCTGTCGAGTGGATTGAGCCTGTCTATTATTGTAGAAATTTTGCCGTGTGTTTTTTCATCCACCCATTTATTTATCGTTTCTACTGCCGAAGGGGACGCAAAATTCAGAGGAGAAATTTCTGCGTCATATACATTTTTGTTTACAGCCAGAAAATCTGGCCTGACATTAAATTCATGGGCATAGAACAGGGCATTGGCAATTTCAAATGTAACTTTTTCATCAAGCGATTGCAGTTCCGATAAAACTTTTTGATAGGATGCATTAACCTGTTCAACAGTCAGGCCATTAAGGTTCAATGTTTTTTCCATCTCCTTTTTAGTATCCGCATTGGCTCCATTATATGCCATAGCAAGGGCAACCGATACGCTGAGGGGTGATAACAGCAGGTTCTCCTCGTTGCTTTTATTTCTTACCTGCTGAAACAGTTCCAGCCCGAAAGAATTGTCGGCCTCCAGCAACCTTGCAGCCTTCTCTTCTATATTTATATCTTCATGGATTTCAGATACAATACCATTTTGATGACATGAAAAAAGAGCTGCCAATGTTAATGAAAACAAGAATGTTGCGATTGTATTCATTTGCAATCTGTGTTTTAATCGGTGGATGTCCATTTTTCAGCTATCACTTTTAAAAAATTAATTCAATGCAGGGTTATTAACTGTGCCCATAAACAATACTGCACCTGTGCTTTTTTCTGTTATAGCATAAAGAAAAGGCCTGTTGACAAAGAAGGATATTCTTTTTTCAAGATCAACCGAAACAAATCTTATGCCCACAACAGTAACAGCTGCTGCTTCAGTGCCCTCTTCATTCACCTCGATGAAGGATTTATGTTTCACGTAATCTATCTGCAGGTTACCCATCTGATTTATTCCCGTAAAATCAGCATTCCCTGTAAAAGCTACACCCATACCCATATCAGTTAGAACGTCATTTAAAACATTTTCGTATTCATATTTAAATTTTGGAAGCTGTATGTCTACATTTTCAACCACCTTAAAGTCTTTTAACCAGTTGTTCCAGTTGTCTTCATTCAGATTGTCAACCAATTCCTGCAAGCCCCCGTTTTCATGGGGCAGTAAAACATACATATTGTAGTTTCCTCTGCCATATCCGAGTTCAATGGCACTGAACAATTCATTTTTCATGTATGGAAGGGTGTCGCTGCGCTGCATTGCAGGTGTTTGTATGGTTTCTCCTTTTCCTGTTGTGAAAGCTAGCTGCTTTGTCCCTTCTTTGTTAAATTCTGTTTTCCATATTCCTTTAAAGTAGATGGCATTCAGCAGGAACATTACATGGTCGGGTGAAATCCTGTCGATGATGGATTCAATCTTGCCATGTGTTTTATCTTTTACCCAGCCATTAATGGTATGGAGTGCCTGCTGTTCCGCCCCAAAATTCAGCGGGGTAACCACCGATTTATAATAGTATTCGTTTGTTGAGATAAAATCTTTTTCAACCAAAAAACCATCACGGTAAAAGATTGCATTGGCCAGTTCCAGCAACACTTTTTGATCGAGCGATTGTAAAGAATTCATAAGACTTAAATAGGATTCATTAATTTCTTCAGGCTTTAGCCCATACACTTTAAGTGTCTTTTCCATGGCAGTTTTTGTTTCTCCTCTGGCACCGTTATAAGTCATGGCAAGGGCAATGCTTACACTTAATGGTGACACCATAATGTTTTCATGCTCTGTTTCCGCAGAAAATACCCTTCTGAAAAGTTCAAATCCAAACTGGTTCTCTGCCTTTATCAGCTGAGCCGTTTTCTCTGTTACCTGAATCTGGTGAAAATCATCTGACAGATCATCCTGCAGATTGCATCCTGAAACAATCGCAAGAGAAATAATAAAAAGAAATAATTTTGCTTTCATCTTATATTGGTTTTAATTAACTGCTGAACTATGAACTGAATTGCTTGTAACCCAATTATGCAATAAAAATAACATCTTATTGTTTTTAGTTAAAGCTGGTTGTATCTAAGATGATTACCAACCCGCCGTGGTTGCGTCGACACGAAAAAAAATATTGCAAATCACGCAACCTTTAATACTTTTTAATAATCTATGTTATGGTTCTCTTCAGAATAAATGCAACTGCAGGAATGAAATCAGATAAGGAAAATTCTGATGAGGAACAGCCGGATTTATCATTAAATTTGAAGAGAACATTTACAGGCCTGAATTGGAAGAGTTAAATAAATTAGTTAAAGAATGTGCCTCAGGTAATGTGCGTGCTCAGGAGAGGCTTTACCGGTTGCTTTCACCGAAAATGTTCGGCGTTTGTCTTCGGTATGCCAAAGATCGCACCGAGGCGGAGGATAACCTGCAGGAAGGCTTCGTGAAGGTCTTTGAGAATATTAAAGGTTTCAGGAACGAAGGTTCTTTTGAAGGATGGGTGAGAAGGATAATGGTGAATGTATCGTTAAGGAAATTCAACAAGCAGAACATGCTGTATCCTGTTGAAGATATTGGGAAATATGAGCAGGTACAGTTTTCTGAAGATGTGTTTGCAAAACTTGGTGCCGACGAATTGCTTGAACTGGTACAGCAGCTGCCTCCACGGTACAGGATGGTTTTCAACTTGTATGTTCTTGAGGGATTGTCGCATCAACAAATCAGTGAAGCCATGAACATCTCCGAAGGAACAAGCAAATCGAACCTGGCAAGGGCTCGGGATATATTGAAACGTAAAGTGCTGGAACTTTATAATGAAATTAGAACTAATGCAAATTACCCTGCATGATGAAGGAAGAAAATAACATAGATAAGCTGTTTCGGGATAAGCTGGAAGGTTTTTCAGAAGAACCGCCACCGTTTGTCTGGAATGACATTAGGGATCAACTGGCACGTACCCGCAGAAAAAGGTATGTTGCCTTGTTCAGGTGGCCGGCAGTTGCTGCATTGGTGCTTCTTGCTTTCTTAGCCGGTTGGTATTTCAACGAAACAAATGAAAATATCCGTTCAAATGTTGCTCAAACGGAAACTCCGGTGGACAACAGAACCTTTGACTCTGTCATCTCTGGATCAGGGGCTGAAACCTATGCCAATAATGAAATCCCGGAAGAAGATGCCCGTGTCGGAAGGTTCCTTGCAGGGGATGTTGACAAAACATCATCAGTGAAGGAAGATAAAACAGAAATGAAAAGGCCTGCTGAAAGTGCCGATGTTGTGCCATCGGTCAGGGAACTTTTAGCAATACCCGCACGGCTGGAACCCGCAGAAGCTGTTTTGATTGCTCAATATACACCTGAGGTAGTAGGGAGAGAAAGCTTAACTGAGCCTGAAAATGCATTTTCAGATGATGAGAAAAATATAATCCTTGATAATGCCAGGCAGTATAGCATGCAAAAACAAGAAAAGGCCGGGTGGAGGATGGGTGTAAATGTATCACCTGGGTATTCATCCTATACTGCAAAACATGATGCTGCCTACGCCACCAATATGACCCATGAAGGCGCAGAAGGAAATGCCAATATGAGTGGCGGAATTTCACTCAAATACCGCACGTCAGGCCGGTGGAGTATTGAAAGCGGAGTGTATTATGCACAAAATGGTCAACAAACCGGCAGCTCACCACAGATGTTTGGAGGAAGGACCGAAGCTGTCTTTAGTACACCTACTGCCGAGCGGCTTTATTTTAATACCGCTGTTCGTTTGGAGAACAGCCATATG
>OBJA01001344.1_pt1 | contig 17334 bp, 12 predicted proteins | sample 1519751 | NCBI WGS metagenome assembly OBJA01 (sample SAMEA3881238, study PRJEB22517) | soil metagenome | biome: lake sediment; feature: soda lake sediment; material: sediment, water from around vicinity | place: India | collected 2013-12-23 | depth 3 m | reverse complement strand
GGATGAAAAAAATGGCCTTCTTTCTGATAAACAGTCTGTTTGCAGCCCATATTTTATTGGCGGTATCTTGTTCGGAAGTTGTGAAAAAAGACGGCCCGGCCCCCGGAGTAGTTTTTGTGGCCAGTACGCCCGGCGACCAGTTTGTCAAATGCATGCTTCATATCGATGCCGGCATGGATGTGGATTTTATCCGGTGGAATTTGACAATTTATCCCGCGGCAGGCGATTCAAACACCTGGGTTTTGGATATTTTTTATGGCAAAAGCCGGCCCAACACACTTGGATTTGCCGAAGGAGGCCTGAAACGTACCTTCCGGGGAAAATACACGGTAACCAACAGCCAAAGCGGTGATTTGGCCGGCGAAATCTACCAGCTAAAAAGCGACCAGCCGGACACAAAGATTTTGCTGTTCAAACTGAACGACAACCTCTTTCACCTGCTGACACCGGACAATCGCCTGATGGCCGGCAATGGCGGGTGGAGCTATACGCTGAACAGGCAGGAGATACAAACTAACCTGCCAAAAGATTTACCTTCCCCGGCGGATCCTTCCTTTTTATCAAACGATACGGCGCTAGAGGTTATCTTTGAAGGGAGGACACCTTGTCAGGAACTTGCCAAAGAATACAATATGCCGATAGGCAGCGATTGCTTTAAAAAGAAATGGCGGCTCACGTTGTACCGCGATCCCGGGACTTTCCTCCCTGATAGCTATCGCATAAAAAGGGGCAACAACCCGGAAAACGATCTGGTTGGCAAATGGGCAATCATTGAAGGCACCGAAACCAACCCGGATGCCGTTATTTATCAGCTCGACCCGGATCAGCCCGGCAAGTCAATCTATTTTTTGTCCGGAAGTGAAAATGTGTTTTTTTTCCTGGACCGGAACCAACAGCTATTGACAGGAAACGCCGATTTTAGTTTCACTTTGAACAAAAAACCGGTCAACTCAGGGCAGGGTTCCCTGAATTTGCATAACCTCTTTAAGCTTTCCGATGCCGAAAAAATATTGGGGGAAGCTGCCAGCCTCGAAGACAGCGCGCTGACCAGTAATAGCGATGCGTCAAAATATGCATGTAGCTATATCGCGGATTCAAAAGATCAAAAAACAGGAAAAACCGGGGCTGTTTATGTGGTGTTTGAAGATTACAAAAAATTGGCTTCAGCCAAACAGGCATATGCTTCCATTAAGGCAGCAAATGAAAATCATGAAGGAATAAAAACCTTGGACGGCATTGGCGATGAAGCTTATTTCCACAGTGACGGGCAGAATTTCTGTTTTATTCTTGTCAGGAAAGGAGGAAAGATCCTTCGTATGAAAGTCAACAAAATAACCAGCCATACTTCTTTGGCGCAGTTCAACCAGGTTGCAAAAGACATGGCTGCTTCGCTGTAACTATAAAAAGGAATATATGACAACAGTTGGAAAAGGATTTGCAATTTTAGTGTTTCTCGGGATGTTTTTGGCAGCGCCTGTATATGCTCACCCGGGCTCCGGAATTGTCGTTGATAAATACGGACAGGTTTATTTTACAGATACCGGCAAAGGAGTTTGGGAAATAGCTGCAAATGGCAAACTCACGTACCTGCCTGCACCTGAATTTCATTGGATGACTATTGATACCCTTGGGCTGTTTGCAAATTCACAAAAAAGCTTTGGAAATTATTTTGAAAGAATAACCGAATATGGCGGCAAACCAGCCCTTATTATGTGCTCCGATTTTCCCCTCGTTGCAGGGGCGGATGGAAACATTTACTATGCTTATACCCGGCCGGGTTCGGCTAAAATTATCAGAAGGACTCCTGATGGCAGGGAATCGGTAATCGCAAGGCATAAAAGCTTTGAGTTCATTAACGGCATTGCCTCAGGCCCCGACGGCTCACTTTATATTACTGAGGCAAGTAATGCCAATGCCAACACTGTCCGAAAAATTACGATGAATGGAACGGTTTCGGTAATTGCAACTTATGCTGTAAAAAACAGTAAAGATACGCCTTCAGAAACTGCTGCTTCCTATTGCCGCGGTTTATTTGTTGACTCAGATGGCACAATATACGTTGCCGCAACCGGCAGCCGATGTGTCCTTAAAATTACTCCTCAGGGTAAAGTAACAACCCTTATTCGAACGGCAAAGCCATGGGCACCGACAGGCGTGGCCATGTTCCGGGGCGAAGTGTATGTGTTGGAATGGCACGATGTGGCGCCTGAAAATAGGGAGGTACGTAAAGCCTGGATACCAAGAGTGAGAAAAATTGCCAAGAACGGAGAAGTGGCCACCCTTGCAACTATTTCAAGATGACTGAACAACAAAAACCTGGGAAAAACGGTGAAACTGACAAGTCGTGATGGTAAAAAGACAATTAGCTTTCCAAACGCATGAATTCTTTTGTCGGTTACAGGATTGATGACAGTGACCGGCTGCTTTTGAAAAGGCTTTTGATCTGATGTGACAGTGCGTGGTACTGCTTCAAAATATCTGCGTTGCTTCATTTGACAAATCAAAAAACTGGAAAGGCCATGGTTATTAAAATCATTAATTGCCCAAGAATTAATCTGGCAGGTGGTGCAGCAAAAGCTAAACGAGACGGCGTACATTGAAACATCAGAATAAAAGCCGTAAAAAAGGGCAGACACTTTTAAAATTTCTGGACCCAACAAACAGACAATTGAAATTCAGAAAGTATAAGTCGTTGTGGTAAGAAAATATTTTTTTTTAGAAACAATGTTTTTTTATTGTTTTTCGATAATAATTTATTATTTTGCGCCACGATTCAAAATTAAAATCATTATGAAAAAAATTTCAACAGTATTTCTTCAGGCAGTCATCGTGCTGATCGGCATTGTGGCACTGATCATTTTAATTCGCTTTCCCTTAACCGAGGGAAGAGCCGTAAACTTAGACTTGTTCAGCATTTACGCTGACCCGTTTATCTTGTATGGATATGCTGCATCCATTGCTTTTTTTATTGCGTTGTACAAGGCGTTCAAATTACTTGGATACATCGGGCAAAATAAAGTATTCTCATTAAACGCTGTTAAGGCTTTAAAGGGTATAAAGTATTGTGCAATCGTTCTAAGTATTTTAATTGTGGCGGCAGGGCTGTACATCAGGATATTCCATGGTGAAGATGACGACCCGGCGGGTTTTCTTGCCATTTGTATCGTAACAACTTTTGCTTCTATTGTGGTTGCAACTGCAGCGGCAATATTTGAAAAGCTCTTACAAAATGCCATGGATATGAAATATGAAAATGATCTAACGATCTAAACTGTGGCAATTATCGTAAACCTGGACGTAATGATGGCAAAGCGAAAAATTTCGCTGAATGAACTTTCTGAAAGGGTTGAGCTGACATTGTCCAACCTTTCCATCCTAAAGACAGGGAAGGCGAAAGCAATCCGTTTTAGCACCTTGGACGCAATTTGTAAAGCACTGGACTGCCAACCATGTGACATTTTGGAATATCGCTCTGACGAAAAATGAACAACAAACCACTGAAAGTTTGAAGGACCTCAGCTTAAACCGGATGACGGCTTAACAGCATAATCAGAAAGTGAAAGATGCTGTTATACAGTTATTTGATATGTTGGGAATAAAAAAATTTCTGAATTGTTTTTAGCCCGATAAACCAAAGCAACCGGCGAAGAAGATATGGATTATTCCGAGCCGGTAGAATTTCTTGTGCCTTCCATTTTAGAAACGGTTATTTAAGAATTTCTTCTAGACAAAGCTACCGAACTGTTTTAGGCAGTTCTGAACCTGGAATTTGAAATTTTCATTGAATTTTTAACACAAAAAAATAAAAGGTTAACCCCTGTGTATATTAGTTTGAAAAAACTTATATTCAAGCCGCAAAGACTGGTTCGTATGGAATCACAAAGACCTAAACAACATCCGGAAAAAAACATCGGGGAGATAGATGGAAAGAATGTGTGCACTGTACGTCAGAAATATGACGAACATGCTGATTTTAATATGAATACTGAGTTCCGGCTTCTCGTCCGGGAAATGACCACCGCCTTTGCTTTTCACCGCATGATCTGGGACAAGGACGGGAACCCGCTGGATTACGTTTTCCTGGAGGTAAATAAAAAGTTTGAGGAACTGACAGGGATGGATTCAGGGCAATTGGTCGGGAAACGTGTCCGGGAAGTGTTGCCTGGGATTGAACAATCCTGGATCGAGATTTATGGTGAAGTGGCCAGGACGGGCAAACCTACCGAATTTGATAATTACTCCCGCGCGCTTGACCGTTATTATGAGGTAAAAGCCTATTGCCCAAAGCCAGGATATTTTGCAGTCACTTTTAACGATATCACCCAAAAAAGGAAAAGGACCCTCAAAATCGATGAGCTAAAGTCATTTTATGAAGGGATATTAAAAACAGTCAACGAGGGGATCGCAGTAACCGATCAGAACGATATGGTCTGTTTTATGAATGCCTCCTTGAGAAAAATAACGGGAATTGATACCGGGCAGCTAACAGGCAAACACATTTTAACCGGTTTCCCGGATGAATCGATCGGGGAGTTTCTCCCGTTTTATCTAAAAGCCAAAGATTCCGGGACACCGGTGCAATACGAAAGCCAGGGCTTGACGCCCGATGGCAGGGAATTGATCCTGTCTGGATGGCTGATACCATTAAGCAAAGAGAGCAGCTATAACGGGATGATCTGTTCCGTGTCGGATATTACCGAACGGAAAAATGCAGAACTTAAGATCAGGGAAAGTGAATACCGGTTTAAAGCACTGACCACAAGCGCCCCTAATGTTATTTTTTCGACCAGCCGGGAACTCCGGATTAACTATATTAACAAAACGATTGACAACACTCCGGCAGGAAATATTATCGGAATGAATATTTACGACCTGACCCCGCAGCAAGAGGTTCCAAGGGTGAAAAAATATATCGCCAAACTATTCCGGACAAAACGCGAAGTGCAGTATGAGATAGCCAGCAAAAATGAATTCGGGGATTATTGGCTCGATGTGAGGGCAGCACCGATTATTTACGGGAATAAAATTGAAGGCTTGATTTTTATTCTGACAGATATCACGAAGCGAAAAAAGGCAGAGGAAAAACTTGCCGGGAGTGAAGAGCGGTTCCGTGGTTTAATGGATAAATCACCGGTTGCCATGATTGTCGGTGACCAGAAAGGCAACACGCTATACCTCAATGAGCGCTTTGTCAACACATTTGGTTATACCGTAAATGATATCCCAGATGTTAATCTGTGGTGGAACCTGGCGTTTCCTGATCCGGAATACCGGGAAAAAATAATACGGGAATGGCATGAAGAAAATGAAAAAGTCAAAAGAGGGGAACCAGCCAGGGAATTTTCTGAATCTTATATCACCTGTAAAGACGGCACGATCCGCTATATCCGTGCCCTTTGGAGTATCTTTGATGACAATGTCATTATCATGCTCAATGACCTGACCGAAAGCAAAAAACTGGAACAGGAGATTATCAGGCAAAAACAGGAAATTGAAAAACAAAACGACGAATTGAGGGAAGCCAAGCAAAAGGCAGAGGAAAGCGACCGGCTTAAATCGGCTTTCCTGGCCAACATGTCCCACGAGATCCGGACGCCGATGAACAGCATCATCGGGTTTTCCAGCCTGTTGGCCGATCCCGACACCAGCCCGGAGATGCTGGGTTCTTACTGCGAACTGATCCAGAACTCGGGGGAACACCTGCTCCGGATTATTGATGATATTGTGGATATCGCCAAAATCGAATCCAATCAACTGAAAATTAAAAAGAGCCAGGTAGAACTAACGGCATTTCTGAATAAAGTTTACCTATATCACTCCCGGAATAGTTCGATCCGGGGAAATATTAACTTGGAATTACGTTTAAACCTTTCAAACCTGAAAGAAGGGGTGCAGATATACACCGACGAAATCCGCCTGAAACAGGTGCTGGACAATTTTATCGTCAACGCGATCAAATATACGGAAAACGGATTCATTGAGATTGGCGTTTTGCCGGACCATTCTTCCCAGGGGCTGGTTACCTTCTATGTGAAAGATACCGGGACCGGCATCCCTGCTGACAAAACCGCTGTCATATTTGAGCGGTTCATCCGGCTTGACAGGAATAAAACCGCAGAAGGGAACGGGCTTGGATTGAGTATATCCAAGGGAATTGCCAAACTTCTGGGCGGGAAAATCCGGGTTGATTCGATAGAGGGGAAAGGCTCGACATTTTATTTCAGTTTGCCGTCCGATCTGGTTCTAATGTGATTGCTTTTAAACTTGGGGCTTGCAGTAAAAAGGGGTTTATCAATTCTTTCAATAGAGATACTTAACTTTATTGCAGGAATTCGGATTTTTCAGGAAAGTTTTTATTTCAACCCTGAAAAGTTAAAAAGCCGGAATATTCCACAGATCAAATAACTTTCGATATGAACTTCATGAACTTCGGTCCTGAAAAATTGGTAAAAGTCTTTCCGGGCGATGCAAAGCATGAAAGATATCCTGATGAAATTCTTCAGTAAGGAAATCTTGGGCCTTAAACCCGAACATCTTCGGGTGCTGACCAACTTTGTTCATGTTTTCGCAGTTTGCCCTTTTGTCGATGAGCTTTTCGCAATCAGGAACAAGTAGGAGGATGGGGAATATTCTTTGTATTGACTGCATTATGTATTTGAGAGTAGCAGGCAGAGATTTGTGTTCAGCGGGCTTGGTTGGCTTCTTTCGGGGGATGATAATGAAGAACATTTTATTAAACGGCTCTGGAAGATTCTGGCTCCGGGATTTACCGGATCAATTCAGATTTGGTGCTCTGAATTGATCCGGTTCAAGGTTTACTTACCGCCCTGCGTAAATAATTGAAATAATGCCGGCCAGGAACAGAATGAACATAACCACTAGCAGGGAATTGGTCCCTTTGGGCGAATTTTTAAATTCTTTCCAGATGAATACGCCCCATAAAGCAGCAACCAATGTTGCACCCTGCCCCAATCCATAGGAGATGGCTGCACCTGCTTTCCCGGCAGCAATCAGGTTGAGCGAATTTCCGACGCCCCAGATCAAGCCGCCTAAAATCCCAACCAAGTGGATGGATAATTTTCCCTTAAACCATATTTTATAGTTGGTTGGTTCACCACTGATCGGCTTTTTCATTAAAACGGTATTAAATAGGGTGTTACTAATGAAAATGCCCAGCGAAAAGATAACAACAGCCGTGTACGGGGTCATTTTGCCGGCAGCAGGCGATACAAAATTGTCCAAATCCATCGAAGCGGCCACAAAACGGTAGAAAAACGACATCAGCAAACCGGCGAATACCGAGAGAAATATGCCTTTCGAAGTTACTTTTTGGTTTCCCGCGGAAGCTTTTTTATAGGCTATTGCATTGATAATGATCGCCAATGTAATCAGCCCCACCCCAAAAAATAACCATGCCGGGTCGCCCTTTTGTGAGCCCAAATAGTTGATGATCACCCCAAGCACCAGCGCCAATCCGATGCCCACAGGAAAAGCCACCGACATTCCGGCAACCGCGATGGCAGCCGACAAAAGAATGTTGGCTGCATTAAATATGACGCCACCCAAGAATGCACTGCCGATGTTTTTCGGATCGGCCTGGGACAAGTCGGCGAGGAAACTTCGCCCATTTTCGCCGGTGCTTCCCAAGGTGAAAGCAAACAGCAGCGACAAGAGCAGGACACCGATCACATAGTCCCAATAGAACAACTCATAACGCCAGGTCTTTCCCGCCAGTTTCTGGGTATTTCCCCACGAGCCCCAGCAAAGCATGGTAATTACACAAAAGATAATTGCCAATGAATAACTGTTTACAATAAACATGATCAATTAATTTTTAGTTAGTTAATGTTTTTTAATGCGATGATTGATATTCCGGATTTGGTTCCATCATTTTAGCTCCGACACGTTCTCTCCACTGACGTAACATGTCTTGTAATTCCTTCACTTTTTCGGGTTCTGACGGGGAAAGATCGTGTTGTTCCTCCATATCTTCTTTCAGGTTGAAAAGCTGAACCGTATTGTTTTCAAAATACTCCAGCAACTTGTAATCTCCCGAGCGTACCGCTCCTCCCGGGCTTTGCATGCCATGGTTGCTGTAGTGGGGGAAATGCCAGAAAATAGCTTCACGGTCAATTTGTTTTTCCCCCTTCAGCAAGGGCGCCATACTGAACCCGTCAATATTTTGATTGGTTTGATCCTGAATCCCCAGCATTTCCAGGATGGTCGGGAAGAAATCAGGTCCTGTTACAGGCACGTCGCATACTACACCCCGAAGACTTTTTCCTGGCCATTTAATGATCAAGGGTACCCGGATACCGCCTTCATACAACCATCCTTTTCCAGCCCTTAGCGGGAGGTTGGACGTTGAAAATTCCTGATCCAAACGGTCTTCCGAAAAATGGTGTTCCGGGTCATAAAAATTTGCCGCCGACATTCCGCCGTTATCAGAATAAAAAATGACAATGGTATTTCCGGAAATTCCCAATTCATCCAGTTTATCCAAGACGCGGCCAAAACTTTCATCCATGCTTTCAACCATTGCCGCAAACTCAACATTATCCTGTTGTTGTTTAATCTTGACAGTCTGGTCCGGAAATATGCGATAACCTTCATGTTGAACTGAACGATCCGGTTTTGCACCGGCATCCGGGTTTCCTTCCAGCACGAAAGGACTTTGAGTAATTGGCGTTTTTCCCGGTTTCTTCCTGTACTTTTCAACCAGATCCGGGCGTCCTTCTATCGGGTCATGAACCGCAAAGTGTGACAGATACAAAAAGAACGGCCGTTCTTTGTTTACTTCGATGTATTTCAGCGCTTCTGTAGTCAGCCGGTCAGTAAGGTACTCACCATCCGGTCCGCCTTCCAGCCCTTTCAGGCCGTAAGGAGAAAAGTAACCTTTGTTGGGCCATCCTTTGTTCCAATCCGGCACATGAACATCAAATCCCTGCCGGGCGGTGGATGCTGAATCTTCACCTAAATGCCATTTTCCAAAAATAGCCGTTTTATACCCATTTTGCTGAAGCACTTTTGGCAAGGTAATCCCTTCATAGGGAAGGTGTTGGTTGATTTCCACATTTTTCAGCTTCTGAAAATGAAAATCCAGCCTTCCGGGCAGCCAGTCGGTCAGGTTGAGTGAAGCGGGATATTTGCCTGACAAAATGCTTGCCCGCGAAGGGGAACACACATGGCAGGAGGCATAAGCATTGGAAAATCGCACACCTTCCGCTGCAAACCGGTCGATATTGGGTGTTTCATAAAAACTGCTTCCGTAGCACCCAAGGTCTTTCCAGCCCAGGTCATCAACCAGAAAAAAGACAACATTCATCTGTTTTTCTTCTTTCTGATGGCTACATCCTGCCATTCCTGCTCCTAAAAGAACAATGGTGGCTGCCGGAGCCAATAGGTTGTCTTTCATTATGGTATTAACTTTATAATTCCAGGAACTCATTTATAGTTCTATTTCAAAAGGAAATTCATCATAAATAATAGCATAATTGTACTCTACTTGAGCCTTGTCTGTTGGGTTCAGTATTTTGATCAGTACGTTGTGTTTTCCCCTGGGCAGCCCATACCTCCAAAAAGGCGTAAATCTGCGTTCATTAACAATTGTCGGTAGTTTTGCTTTTTCGACGAGCTTGCCGTCAATGTACATTTCAGTTTCGAATACGTGATCTATATCTCCGTATTTTTTGCCGTCGGGTGGGGCAGCCAGCGCAAAACCGATACCCTCAAATTCGAACGAAATCTCGTTTTTCGTCCGTTTGGGAATGACCTTTGCCACCGGATGATGCCCCTCAAAAGCTATTTCAAGTGGAACTGTTCTGGGTTCCTGCAGTTTGATCACTACTTCATGGTCTTTAATCTCTCCGCCGTTGCGGGCGATCATCTGTTCGGCATGCCTGTACGACATGTCATAGGCGTCGAGCAGCGAAATGTCTGTTCCCATAAATGGCAGGTGTTCCACTTTGTCCAGCCCCTGGAGCCAAAATTCAGGAATATTTTTAAACCCGACGATTGCTGCAAGAACGCCTCCTGCCGTTGCCGGGTTGCAGTCGGCATCGTCGCCACATCGTGTGGCAATTTCGAAGGTGCGGGTAAAATCGCCATTGCCGTAAAGTAAACCCATCACTACCCAGGCGGCATTTATTTTTGCATCGATATTGAAAGGCTGGAAAACGCCAAGAGGCGAACCGATATCGACACCCCATTTACGGCTGGTTTTAAACCAGGTCGATTTCCAGTCGTCCGGGTTTTCATCGTGCCATTGAACGACATCGCTGATGCATTGGGCAAATTTGCTTTCAGCCGGGATCACCGACAATGCTTTTTTTATAATGGTTTCTATTTCTTCAGTATCATTCGAAATTAAAGCCAGCGAATAAAGGCCCGCCACAAATACACCTCCGTAATAACCATCGCCGTAATTCATAATGTGCCCAACCTTATCGCATAATTCCACAGCCGAGTTGATCATTCCCGGAAACATCAGTCCTGCGAAATCGGCTTCAATCTGGAAATCAATATCATCTGCGCAAGGATTGTTGTGCCAGTGCCCCGATTCAGGAGGAGTTAAACCATTCAGGATATTGTAACGCGCGGTTTGGTTTGCAAACCACAATTTATAATCGGCATGGGCAAATGACTCCGCAAAAGATTGTGCAGGAGCGTCAACCCCTTCCTCCTCGATCACTTTCATGAATGAAAGGTCCATATAGATATCGTCGTACGTTCCGGGCCGGTCACGGTACTCAATAACCATCAGCGAATCGTTCCATTCCAGTTTCTGGTTATCCTGGATCATCGTTGTGTTGTACTTGAACTCGGCAGGCAGCCCAAAGGTGACCCCGATGGTTTGGGCAGCCCAGGCCCCTTTGATCTTATCTTTCAACGCTACTTTTGAAAGGACAATACTTTTAACTTCATTGCTCTCCACGTTCGTTTTTGGGGAAGTGGTACATCCGGCAATCAGCAGGGCAATCAGTGCGATTAGATTTCTCATGAATTATAATTTTAAAAAATTTTCCGACAGGCCTGTGCCCGTGTGTTACTGTTTTACAAATTTGACCCGTTTATTTTCATCGGTAACAAGGATATACATTCCGGCTTTAAGTTTCGATACCTTCACCTGATTCCCCTGACCTGACAATATAAGGCTCCCGGTCTGACTGAATATTTTGTAGCGAATGTTTTGATTAGCTCCAATGAGGTATAATAAATCGGAAACAGGATTGGGATAAACTTCAAAAGCATTCACTATGGAGGGCTCAACATGTGTTTGCAAATTTGCCGTTTTAAGCTCAGGCAAAAATGTCGGGGTATCCAGGTATTGTTTTTCTATCCCCGTCAGGGTGATCCAGTCTTTTCTGCCAACCTGCACTTTGTCCAGATAAATCCAGGCTGTAGAAAATCCCCTGAATTTTATTTTATAACGGTCAGAAGTCGGTTTGTCAACCTGAATTGTGCTGGCATACCGGGTAAAGTTGGTTGTCAGGGACACCTGTGGGAATTCTTTCAGGTCTCCGGTTACCACATCCTGTACGAAAGGAGTAAGAAGTTTTCCTGCTGCAGTAGCCCTTGCCCAGAAACTAATAGTGATCATCTCGTTGTTGTCAATGTGGAATTCATCGTTGCAAACATTGGTGTAGTAGGGTTTCCCGTTCATGTTCGTTGTTTTCGACAACAATCCCCAGCCACCGCCGGTGCCACATGTTGAGCAGAAGGTTGTGGTGTGGTCGGTACCATTCGGCACAGAAACCCAGCCTCCATTATCCATTTCTCCTGAAGCGATCCGGTTTTCGTTCGTCAGCAAGCCATTGTTAAAACGGACATTGTCAAAAACAAATCCACTGAAAAAATCATTTGGGTCTTCTCCCTTGATCTCGTTAACAAAACCTAAAGAATTATCCTTAAACACAGTCCAATCTTTCATGGTTAACCCGTGTATATGGCAGTGGGTGTAAGGATCCGGCGTAATGTTCCAAATCAGGGGGATGGCCGTCTCGGTCACCACATCCTCAATCAGCCAGTTTTCCAGCAAGTCCGATCTTCCGGCCTCGTGATAATGGTTTCCCACGCAGTTCAGGAGGCCGACATTGAAACGGTCAACGTCCCACTCTGCACGTAGTACATCAACTCTGCTGATCGTTACCCCTTTCGCAGTTGATCCTCCGATTGCACCTCCCCAACTCATCTGGATAGTGCCTCCGTTGTTTAGTTGCCAGACCACAATATCGGACCAGGTAATCGAGTCCCTGTAGGACTTAATCGCGTCGTCGTTTGCCCAGATAAAGCATTTCGACACATTTGAGCCGGCGAATGCAGCAATCCCGTCGCAATTGTAAACCCATCCACCTATAACTTTCGCATAACTGATGTTGTTATTGGTACCGATCAGCCGGATGGCAAAATATTTGGGATCGGCAACGACCAAACCTTCAATGGTAATCCGGTTGCTTCCGTTGATTGCCTCCACACAGTGCGTTTGGCGGTAATTCATAAAGTAAGAAGACAAAATCCCCCGTCCGTAAATCCTGACATCGGGATTGCCATCCATTTTCAATGCCCCGTACACCCATGAACCATCTTCGAAATAAATATTTTTGATATGGCTGGGAATATTCCATACTCCAATATTATGTACCCCTCGCCTGAAATACACACCCGAATAGGTTTGTGGAATTGAAGCGACACTGCCGGCACTTGCTTCATATAAAACAAGATAGTTTGGGTTTGACTGGCTTGGGATATCGGTTTCGGGCGGGTCCGCAAAAATCATTAACCCGTTTTTGTATCCGTTGGCCCCTATCTCAACCGAATACTGGCCAGGTTCGGAAATCGTGAATGTAACAACGTTTCCACTGGTCGAGGAGGTCACTCCGTGGCGCGAAGGATAAATATTGACTGATTGTCCGCTTACCGGAACTTTATTCGTGTCGGTTACTTTAACATGAACGGTAATTGGGTTTGAAAAAGAAAATTTTGTCCAATTGATCGTTCTTCCGGAAAACAGATCGAGTGGATGCTGATCTTTCGATTCCATGTTCTGATACCCCAATTGATAGGTTGGACAACTGTTTCTGAATACATTCAACGGCCACGTCATTCCGTTCTGGCTGACGGTCACTTCATAAATACCCGATTGATTAACATTTTCATAATCAACGGGGCCGATCTGCACGTTATCAATATACATGGTACCGGTATTATACCCCCTGAACTTTACCTTATAATTGTTTGAAGTCTGTGTTGATAACGTAACTGTGAAACGGTATTGTTTCCAGGCTGTTGTCAGGTAGGCATCTCCGAAGTTCATCCATTGGTTGCCGTCTGATTCCTGTACCCAGGGCTGCAGGCGCATGTCGGCAACTGAACCTTTCGCCCAGAAACTCACGGTAATTTTATCAGATTGGGTCATACGGAAAAATTCCTCACATCGTAAAATGTAGTAATTGTCGCCACCCATGCTGGTTGTTACCGTTTTATAAGACGTAGTGCCATTAATTCCCGAAGCCGCGTCAAAAATTGTTGTCAGGTTGGTATTCCCGGGAATCCCTGTCCAATTCGCACTTTCCATATCGCCAGTTGTAATAAAGCTATAGGTTTGCGCCTGCAGGGAAATAAAAGGGGAAAAGACACACAAGGCAACCAATACGCATTTTAAAAAGCTCACATTTTTTTTCATAAGTTTCAGAATAGATGATTTACATTACATAAAGCTCCCTTTTTCTCTTTGTAGTGATCTCGTTATTTTTCAACAACATCCACATTCCTGGCTAAAAATTCACGCACTTCTTTTTCAGTAGGAATGGAAGGTTGCGCTCCCATGCGGGTAACACAGATGGCCGATGCTGCTGTTGCAAAATACAAGGCTTTCTCCCATCCGTTTCCCCTGCTCAGTTCGGCAGCCAGGGCGCCGCAGAAAGTATCGCCGGCAGCGGTGGTATCCAGCGCTTGCACGCGGAATGCCGGAACGGAATGGAATTCACGGTCGTTTTTTAGCAAACAGCCGTTTTTACCCAATGTCAGCACAACGGTTTTTGCACCAAGTGCCAGTAACCTGTCAACCATCGCTTCTTCTCCGATAATATCGATTTTTTCCCCGGAAATGGTTTCTGCTTCGGTTTCATTCACCACAAGGATATCGATCATTTGTATCAGGTCAGCATCCAACCGGCGCGCGGGCGCTACATTGAGCATTATTTTTTTATGTTTGTTGTGCGCGAGTTCGCACACCGTTTTCACAGTGCCTAAGGGAATCTCCATCTGCAGGACGATCATGTCCGAGCCGGCAATGTCTTTTTCTATTTCATGGATGTAAGCCGGGGAAAGCATGTTGTTGGCCCCGGGAGTTACCACAATGCAGTTTTCTCCTTTTTCATCAACCAAAATGATTGCAGTCCCCGAGGGGGCGTCATCAACCGTCAGGATGGAAGATACATCCAAACCTTCTTCCTGATAATATTTTAAGGCATTTTTCCCGTTGGCATCATTTCCGAGGCAGGTAACAAACTTAACATATCCTCCTAGTTTATGTGCCGCCACTGCTTGGTTTGCACCTTTCCCACCCATTGCCTGAAGAAATGTTTTGCCTGTGACAGTTTCACCCGCTTCAGGAAAGTTTTTCACGGTCGTTATCAAATCTGTATTAGAACTTCCAACAACTAATATTTTATCCATAGCTTCACGTTTTAAATGATTAATGATTTTTATTTTGCCTGAACATATTCCGGGTTTGGCTCCATTATTTGCGCGTTGATTTCCTTTCTCCAGGTGTGCAGAATTTCCCGGAGCTCATTTGTCTTTTTGGGCTGCGCCTTCGAAAGGTCGGTTAGTTCGCCCGGATCGTCCGAAAGATCGAACAACTGCACGGTGTTGTTTTCGAAATATTCAATGAGCTTGTAATTGCCGCTGCGAACGGCCCCTCCGGGGCTTTGCATTCCGTGGTTGCTGTAATGCGGAAAATGCCAGAAAATAGGACGATCCGGTATTTTTTTTCGTGTTGTGCCCTGTTTTGTCAGCAAAGGAACAAGGCTTATCCCGTCGGTAATATGAGTACCGGATGACAAGCCCAGCATGTCGAGAATGGTGGGGTAAAAATCGGTGCTGATAACCGGCGCGTCATTCACTATCCCGGCTTCCATTTGCTGCGGCCACTTCACGATCAGGGACACCCGGATTCCACCTTCGTACAGCCAGCCTTTCCCGCCCCTGAGCGGGAGGTTGGATGTTGAGAATGATTTGTCGAGATTGCCGGGCTGAACCACCCGATCCGGATTTCCGAAGTTGGCTGCTGACATTCCGCCATTATCAGAGAAAAAAATAACGATGGTATTGTTATCCAATCCCAGTTCCTGTAGCTTATCAAGTATGCGTCCGACGCTTTCGTCGAGGATTTCAACCATGGCAGCAAACTGCACATTGTCCTGGTATTGTTTGATTTTCACGGTCCGGTTAGGCAAAACGCTGAAACTTTCATACGGTTTTTCCTTCAACAGCACATTCCGTTCTTTTGCTGAAAGCGGATCTTTATCGTCCGGGTTTCCTTCCAAAATATAAGGAACTCCCTTCCACTGCGGAATCTGTTTCAGTTTTTGTTCATATTTCTCCACCAAATCAGGCCGACCCTGAATGGGATCATGCACGGCATAGTGGGAGAGGTAGAGCAAAAAAGGTTTGTCCCTGTTTTCAGTCATAAAGCGGATGGCCTCATCCGTCATCCTGTCAGTGAGATATTCACCTTCGGGCCCGTCTTCCAACCCGGCCATTCCGTAAGGAGAAAAATAACCTTTGGCCGGCCAGCCTTTCAGCCAGCCCGAAGGAATGTGCAGGTCAAAACCCTGGCGTTCACAGGATGCCGGATCTTCTCCCAAATGCCATTTGCCGATGATGGCCGTTTTGTAGCCGTTGGCCTGCATCACTGCCGGAAATGTGGAGTTCTCACCGTATGGCAGATGCTGCGCGGAACTTACGTTCTTTAATTTCTGAAAAGGAAAATTTTTTCTTCCCGGAAGCCAGTCTGTTAATCCCAACCGGGCCGGGTACTGCCCTGAAAGGATACTTGCCCGGGTTGGCGAACAAACATGGCAGGCAGCATAAGCATTGGTAAAGCGAACTCCCTCGTTGGCCAATTGATCGATGCGGGGAGTTTCGTAAAACCGGCTCCCATAGCAACCCAGATCGCTCCACCCCAGATCGTCGGCCAAAATAAAAACTACATTTGGCTTCCTTGCTTCTTCTCCATTGGCTGACTTCGCCTGTGCAAATGGCATCATCCCGGAAAGAGCCAGTCCAAGCGGAAGTATTTTGACGTTTGTTGTAGTCATTATTCTCATTATACTTTCTGTTTTTTTCAGAATAATCTTTCCATTTTTACATAATAAGCGCCGCACAGATCTTTCCCGTCGTGGCTTCTGAACCAGGCCCGGATGGTGCTGTTTCCTTCCGGAAGGTGTATTTCAAAAGTGATTTTCGTGGCGTCGGCTTCGCTTTCAGCAATTAGCGGTTCACTGTTGTTCCGCGAGACACATCCGGAGTGCACGGGAACGGCTTTACCTTTGTTTATTTTGTCTCCTCCCACTGATGTCTCCGGCCCCACATCGGTCAGGCTTCTTTCCAGATGAAAAGGCCAGCGGCTTAATTCTACCTTATATTTTCCGCCTTCCGTGACATAAATATGGCATGTGCCACCCCGGGGACCTCCTCCGGCTGATGCAACGTTCCACTGCGTATTTACGCCCCCGTCAACCCAATTATTGGAATTAAAAATCACCGGATTCTCCTTTTCAGAACCAATAACCACCGGAATGATCTTGTTGATGCCTGGCTCAATTCCCTTCCACCAGTTTTCATAAAATGTTGTCATTTTATCCATGATCCCGGGGTAGTCTTTTGCCAAGTTATTTTTCTGTCCGGGATCGGCAGACAGGTTATATAATTCATCTTTCCCAACCAATCGCCATGAGTTCCATACCACGCAACTGAAATATTTTTCAGGCTGAACATCGCCGCCATATTGAACGACGAACATCCGGTCGCCGAAAGGTTTGTTTTGGTGGAGAAGGGGTACCAGGCTTTTCCCATCGAACAAATAATTTTCCGGAGATTGCAAGCCAAATAAGTCGATGAATGTGGGCAATAAATCCTGAATTTGCGATGCCTCGGAAATTGTCCGGGAGCCTTCTAATTTTCCGTTGGGCCATCGCATAAGGCAAGCTGCCCGGTGGCCTCCGTCGTAGTTGCTTCCTTTTTTGTCGCGCATCCCGGCGTTGTATAATTCAACGCCGCCGGTTCCGCCATTGTCGTTCATAAATACGATCAATGTATTGGTTTTCAATC
>OBJA01001343.1_pt1 | contig 17347 bp, 8 predicted proteins | sample 1519751 | NCBI WGS metagenome assembly OBJA01 (sample SAMEA3881238, study PRJEB22517) | soil metagenome | biome: lake sediment; feature: soda lake sediment; material: sediment, water from around vicinity | place: India | collected 2013-12-23 | depth 3 m | reverse complement strand
CGGACCCGCGAGCTGCAGGAAACCCAGTCGCAATACCTGCACGCAGAAAAGCTCTCGGCCATCGGCAAACTGTCGGCCTCCATCGCCCATGAGTTCAACAGCCCTCTTCAGGGGGTGATGACCATTCTCAAAAGCCTGAAGAAGACGGCGGTGCTGGAGGAAGGGGACCGGGTCATGCTGGATCTGGCGATCAGCGAGAGCGAGAGGATGAAAATCCTCATCCGCAGCCTGCAGGATTTCAACCGTCCTTCTCCAGGGAGGAAGGTGCTCATGGACGTGCACACGGCGATCGACGCCCTGCTGCTGCTCTGCAAGAGCGACTTTCAGCGGAAAGGCATTGCCGCAATATTGGACTACGACAGGCGGCTGCCCCAGATCCTGGCGATTCCGGACCAGATCAAGCAGGTCTTGCTCAACCTGCTGCACAATGCGGCGGATGCCTGCCCGGAGAAAGGCGGGATGATCACCATCACTACCTCTCACGAAGAGGCGAGGATCGCCGTGACGATCCGGGACAACGGCATCGGCATCGAGCCTGAAAGGATCGATCTCATCTTCCAGCCATTCTACACCACCAAGCCTGCCATCAAGGGAACGGGTCTCGGCCTTTCGGTCTGTCACGGCATCGTGCAGACCCATGGCGGGGAGATCCGTGTCGAGAGCCGGCCGGGGGAAGGCGCGAGCTTCACGGTCGTCTTGCCCATCAGTTAATAAAACAGGACTGATTAATAAAACAGGACTGAGGACTGAGTCCTCAGTCCTCAGTCCTCAGTCCTCGCTTTTAAAACGTCACCTTCTCCGCCCCGCAGACCAGCTCGCGGAATTCATTCACCCAGTTCTTGCCGCCCAGGGTTTCGGCCAGGATCACCGCCATATGCTGGGGCATGATGCCCATTTCCCGATTACGGCCGAGGCCGGAGAGGCAGGACGGGCAGTTGGTGGCGATGACGGTGGCGTTGTTGCCGGCCATGGCCTTTTCCATCGATTCCCGCTTGCGCTCGAGCATGGCGTAGGCGATGTCGGGCCTTGAGATGGCAAGGGTCCCCGCCTCGGAACAGCAGTTGGGGACGCTCCGCACGTTGGCGTGCAGCCGGCCGAGCAGGTTTGCCCCCTCGCCGTCGAAGGAGTCGTGGCAGGGGGTGTGGTAGAGGATGGTGCCCGGCCTCCGTTCAAGGAATCGGCCGTTGGCGTTTTCCATGACGAATTGGGAGATGTCGACGATGTTGCAGTCGAAGATCTCGCCACAGCCCATGTCATGGAGCGCCTCCCGGCAGGTGCCGCAGCTGATGAGGAAGGCGTCGAACACCATATGGCCGAGCATCTCCCTGATCTGGGTGAGGACGATGGTGTCCCGGAGGGTAATGACGCCCGCCATCTTCTTCTTGGCGTTGACCTTGGCCGGGAAGCCGCAGCAGAGGAAAGGCGGCGGCAGCACCACCCGGATGTTGTTCTTGGCCAGGAGGTAGACGGCGGCCATGGAGATCTGGCTGTAGAGCCGCTCCGAGCCGCAGCCCGGGAAATAGAAGACGGTCTTGCTCACCTGGCCTTCGGGGCTGATCATCAAGGCTTCCCGATCGGAATACTGGGGGAGCACGGCGGTGAGCGTCGTGGGCGAGGCCGGCATCATCGGCGACTTGAGCATATTCAATGCCCGCCAGTTCTTGTCGGTAATCGCCGGCGGCGCCTGCCTGTAGGCCGCGGCCGCCATCCGCTGGGCAACGCTTCCCCATTCCATCACGACCTTCCTGAACACGCTGTTGACGATCCGGTAGCGGTTTTTCAGGTAGAGGAGCGACAGCCGGGTCGCCGGGGCGGTGTGCTTGTAGCCGAGGTCGGCGAGGATCTCCCGCTCGAGGATCGAGACCTCGGCGGTGTCGATATCAACCGGGCAGGGCGCGAGGCACTTGCGGCACATGGTGCAGTGGTCGGCGATCTCCTCCAGGTTCTTCAACTGGTTGAAGCGCGGCAGGTGCGAGCGCTGCATGTCGTAGAGCAGGGCCTCGATCAGCGAGCCGATCACCATGTTCTTGTTGCGCGGGTGCATGAAGATGTTGCTGCCCGGATGGTAGACGCAGCAGGGCGGCATGCACTTGCCGCAGCGGATGCACTTGGAGATCATCGACGACAGCTGGGCCAGAGACCCGTACTGGAGGATCTTGGCCTCGAGTTCGAGCAGATTGAAGGACGGGGGGAAGACCTTGTCGATGATCGCCGGGTCGTTCAGCATCCCCGGGTTCATGATGCCCTGGGGGTCGACCTCCCGGCGGTAAGCGCGCAGCTCGTCCAGGCGTGCCTCTTCCAGGAACTTCATCTTGGTGATGCCGATGCCGTGCTCGCCGCTGACCACGCCGCCCAGTTCCACCGCCTTGGCCATGATGTCCTCGGCGGTCTTCTCGGCCCGCTTCATCATTTCGCGGTCGTTGGAGAAGACCGGGATGTTGACGTGGATGTTGCCGTCTCCGGCGTGCATGTGGGTGGCGATGACGATGCGCTTCGAGCGCACCTCGTGGAAGAGGGCCTCGATGATGCCGCTCACCTTCTTATAGCCGCTGAAGAGCTCGAGCAGATCGGCCAGGAGCTTCTCAATAGAGGCCTTGTTGGCGATCGCTCCCTTGGTGCGGCGGCCGAGCTTCGTCAGCTTTTCCCGGCACAGCTCGTTGGCCTTGGGGATCTTCGCCTCCAGCCAGTCCGGGTCCTCGATGGGCTCGGCGGTCTTCAGGTACTCGATCGTTTTGTTGATGAACTGCTCTTTGTTGTAGATATCCTCGGCGATGTTGTACCGGTCGACGTAGCGGGCGAATTCGGCCAGGGCCGGCAGGGGCAGGACGATATCTTCGTTCAGTTTGAAGGCGTTGGTCCGGGCGGAGATGGCGCCGAGGCGCTTGCGGTCGCGCCAGAAGCGGGCGGCCTCGTCGGCGTCCTGGGCGATGAACAGTTCGGTGTTTTTGTACGGTTCGAGGAGCTTCACCAGCCGCTCCTTGCCGCGGAGGACCTGGGCGGTGGTATGGCCGACCATGTCGATCAGGAGCACCGCCTTGGGATGCTCGCTGCGGGCCGCCTTGAACTTGTACTTGATCGCCCGGATATACTCCTCGTCGAAGTGCTCGAGCGCCATCAGCGCCTCCTCGCCCTCATTGACGAATTCTTCGGAGATCTCGACGATGACCCGGCTGGCCTCATCCATGTCCACGCCGTAGAACTCCAGGCAGTAGGTCATCTTCTTCTCGTAGGCCTCGTAGAGGACGAACTCGCCGGAGGTGATGACCCCGTCGGTGCCCTCCTTCTGGAAGCCGGGGAGACCCTTCAAGGCCTTGTTGGTAATGTCTTTCCACAGCCCCTTCTTGCGGATCTCGGTACCGGTGAGCTGCACCTCGCGCAGCACCTTGCCTGTCTGGTTGGTCACTTCGAAGCGGACGGTGTCGTCGGGCAGGATCTTGCGCATCGGGTGCTCGACCCGCCGGACGGTGAGGAGTCCTTTGCCCGGCATGGCGATGGTATAGGCAAGGATGTTGTCGATGGCCGTGCCCCAGAGCACCGCGGTCTTGCCGCCGGCATTCTCGGCGATGTTCCCGCCGATGGTCGAGGCCCAGGCGCTGGTCGGGTCGGTGGCGAAGACCAGCTTCTCCCTCGCGGCATGGGCCATGGCGTCGGAGGTGACCACGCCCGCCTCGACCTTCAGGACCGGGACCTCTTTGCCGTCGCCCAGGTGCGGCATGTCGCGGTACGCGATGTCGTGGATTTTCGTCAGCTTCTCGGTGTTGATGATGACGCAGCCGCCGGTCACCGGCACGCTGCCGCCGGTCAGCCCGGTGCCGCCGCCGCGGGGGATGATCTTCATGCCCATCTCCGCCACCGCCTGCATGAGCGGCGGCACCTGCTCTTCGCTGGACGGCCTGAGGACCGCCAGCGGCAGGAAGAGCCGCCAGTCGGTGGCGTCGGTGGCGTGGCCGATGAGGGTGAAGGGATCGAAGCGGACGTTCTCCTTGCCGATGATCGCCCCCAGCTTCTTCTGCATCTGGGCCCGCCGGACCGGGGCGTCGTGGATCTCCTTCTTCAGCTCGCAGAGCTTGGCGCGGCAGATGCCGACCAGCCGCAGGACCTTGGCGCTGCGCTCGTTGCCGACCCGGCCGACCCGGGCCGCATCCTCGATGATGGTGAGATCCTCGGCCGCAGTCTTCAGGAACTTATGGCGGCGGCGCGGGGAGTCGATCAGTTCCTGGAACAGGAAGGGATTGCGCCTGAGGATGAAGAGATCGCCCATGAAACGCATGACGAGCCGCGCCGACCGCCCGGTGATCCGCTGGCTGCGCAGTTCTTCGAGGTCCTCCCAGACCTCGGAGCCGAACAGCAGGTTGATGATCAGCTTGTCGTCCGCGGACGTGAAGTTGTAAGGGATCTCACGATAATCTTTTGCATTCATTTTTTTCCGGCCTTGACTGCGAGAGCGGCTTCCGCTGGTTCAATCTCAAACGTTTTTTGTTTCAACCTTCAGGAAGGATGCGGTCTTCTCCAAGGAATTACTGAAGGAAGATCTGCGATCCGGCAGAAAATTGCCGAAACCCTGGGGGGCAGTAGTCAAAAAATCATGAATGGGGATCATGCCATGATGGGGCGGAGACGAGCACGGCCACCAAGAAGTAATCCACATTTCCCGGTATGGTGCGAAAGCAGATGGTGGAAGAGTTTTTGAGCTACTCTTTTTTCGGGTGCCGCGATCCAGAGGGAGAAGAAAACTGCCGAACCTATCTATTTACCATCTCCATTGAATTTTTCCAGTTTTTTGTCTGCAGGGTCTGCACAAAAGCAACAGCTATGTAACTTTGTTTGATCTCAATTAACTGGCCGGGTGGTCTCCTCCCTAATTCGGATCGAACAAAGGGAGAACTCATCAGAGCCTCTCTTATGGCGGACACCCGCAAGCCAGGGGTGCTTATCCCCTCCCACAGCAGAGGGGACAAGTACCTTCACGAGATTCATTTCCTCGAAAACCGGGAAATGAATTTCTATTGGAAGATATTACTCGATGTGAGTGGGTTGGGGCTGCCGAGCTCTCGGGATAGGGATCAGATCATATCTTTCGATGGCTGTCCCGATTTTGATTTGGCATTGATGCGATGCAAGGCAACGGATGTTCAAAATGTGGCGGAATAGTTGCAAAAGGACAATGAAAAATATGATATTATCCCGTATTGTCGAATATATCCGCTACCCGGACAGCAAGTCGATCCAAGCAGGCCAAGGGCGCGAATTTGAAAAGATATCTATCCGCCATTATTGTAATTTATATCCTGAATGTGCTGACCGGCTGCAAGCTTCTTTATTAAGGCATCACAGCTGCGCACGGTGAGGAGTGCTATCGACTGGAGTATCCGGACCAGGAAGAATGCCTGCAACGAACCGTTCTCGGCTATGAAGCATACGAAAGGGAGCGGGAAGAGGCAACGCTGCGGCAACAGGACGTGTGGTCCGCTGCCCGGTTCCACGAGGTGAAATGAAATCTTACCTTTTCGAAACGCTGACCCGTCTTGTCACCCGCAGGAACAAGCTTGCCGACCTCGATGCCGAGAGCCGTTTCCTGCAATATACCGTGATCTGCTGTGCCGGTCTTGCCACCATGATCGGCTTCGGTCTCTATAACCTGTTGCAGGGCCAGTATCTGCTCTTTTTCGCCATCGCCACCTCCGCCCTCGGGCTCCTCATCGGCTGGATCCTTCTCTACCGGGGCAAGCCCGGAACCATGATCTACCGGGGGAACGTCCTCCTGTTCTACGCCCTCCTGCTCTACTTGACATTCCTGGGCGGCGAGGACCACTCGAAAATCCTCTGGGTCTACATTGCTCCGCTCATCACCTTCTTTCTCCTCGGGCGGAGGGAGGGACTGGTGTGGGTCGGCTTCATGTGGCTCTACCTCTTCGTCTACTTCTTCAATCCCCTGCAACTGCCGGGAGGGCATGTCTACAGCGTGGTCTACGCCGTTCGTTTACTGGTGAGCTTTACGGTCATTTCCGTGATCACCTACTTCTACGAAAATTTTCGCTTCCGCTACCGGGTCGACCTGGAAGAGAAGAACCGCCTGCTTTCGGCGCAAGTCGAGGAGCGGCAGAAGGCGGAAGCCTCGCTCAGGGAGAGCGAGGCCCGTTACCGGGCCATCTACCTGCATGCGGCGGAAGGGATCATGCTGATCAATTTCCAGGGGGAGATCGTGGAATGCAACCCGCAGATCCTGGCGATGCTCGGCTACCGGCAGGCGGACGTGGTGGGGCGCAATATCTTCTCTTTTTTTCATCCCGAAGACCTGGCGCGGCTGCCGCCGCAGCTCGACAAGCTCCGCTCCGGCGAGGTGCTGTTTCTCGAGCGCCGCCTGCGGAACGCCTCGGGGGTATACCTGCTCTGTGAGCAGAGCGGCAAGAAAATCAACGACGACCTGATCATCCTGCTCTACCGCGATATAACCGAGAGGAAAATCGCCGAGCTCGCCCTGGAGCGGGCCAATCAGGCCCTGGATCGGCTGGCGCATCTGGACGGCCTGACCCAGATCGCCAACCGGCGCCGCTTCGACCAGGCCCTGGGGACTGAGTGGCTGCGCATGAAAAGGGAGGATAAAAAAATCGGCCTCATCATGGCCGACATCGATTACTTCAAGCAGTACAATGATATATATGGCCATCAGGCCGGCGACGACTGTCTTCGGAGCGTGGCTTCGACCCTTGCTTTCCTGGTCCACCGGCCGGCCGACCTGGTCGCCCGATACGGCGGCGAGGAATTCGTGGTCCTCCTGCCGGACACCGAACTCGAGGGCTGCAGGCAGATCGCCGAGAAGATGCGGCTAAAGATCGAGCAGTTGCGCATTCCCCATTCGGGCTCGAACGCGCAATCGGTGGTGACGATGAGCTTCGGGGTGGCGGTGGAATCGCCGGGGACGGATGGAGGTTGTGAGATGTTGATCCGGGCGGCGGACAAGGCGCTCTATCAAGCCAAGGAAGGGGGGAGGAACAGGGTCGCCTGACAGAAGCCAGACATTCAGGTCGCCGAAGGCGACAATTATTCTGGTTTCTGTCCTCTGGCTTCTGGTTTCTGGCTGGCGTCGCCGTCGATGACTTCGCGGCGTAGCGAAACCAACACCGCGCAGCCGAGCAGCAGGCCGGCCAGGAGGGTGAGCGGCACGGTGAAGGAGTGCAGATTGTCGAAGGCCATCCCCGCCAGGATGGGCGACAGCGAGGCGGGGATGTTGCTCGAGAACAGCCAGCCGTAAACTTGGCCGACCCTGTCGGCCCCCCAGCAGCGGGCGGCGGACGACACGTAGACGACCAGCACCCCGCCATAATTGAAGCCGGTGAGAACCGCCACAGTCCAGAAACCGTATGCGGACCCCAGCAGCGCCGGGGCGGTCAGCAGCACCAGGGCCTGGCAGACGAGATTGGCCCTGACCGCCGAGGTTGACCGAACCCGGTCGAAGATCATCCCCCACAAGATCCTGCCGGCGGCGTTGGCCAGGGCGAAGAGCGAGACGGCGGTAATGCCGATGCGCACCGCATCGCCGTCGCCGCGGTACAATTCCTTGAGGTTGGCGTTGACGGCGAACCCGGCGGCAAGGGCAACGAACATCGCCCCGTAGAGGATGCGGAAGGCGGGGTGGACGAGGATCTCGCGTATTCTTACCGGCTGTGCGGCGAGCCGCAGGGGCTCGGCCGCGGGAAACTGCATGGTGGCCCCGGCGAGGACCACGGTGGCCATGAAGACCAGGCCGAAGAGGATAAAGGTCTCGAAGGGCGTCCTGCCCATGGCGGCCATGAGCCAGCCGCCGACCTGGCTGACCAGGGCGGCCCCCCCGCCGAAGCCCGCCACGGCGATGCCGGTCACCAGGCCCTTGGCCCGGGGAAACCAGCGGATGCAGACGGCGATGGGGACGATGTAGGCCATGCCGGCCCCGATTCCGGCGAGCAGCCCGATGCCGAGGACGGTGAAGACGAAGTTGTGGGCGCCGAGGCCGGCCAGCAGCCAGCCGCCGCCGAAACAGAGTCCGCCGGCCATGGCGCAGATCCGCGGGCCGATGCGCGGCAGCAGCATGCCGGTGATCATCATGGTCAGCGGGAAGACGAAATAGAAGACGGTGAAGGGAATCTGCACCGGCCCCTGCTGCAGGCCGGTCAGGACCTTCAGGGGATGGACATAGACGCTCCATGAGTAGGTGGCGCCCAGACACATCTGCATCAGGACTGCGGCAAGGAGAATGAGATAGCGCACGGGTGTTTCCTTTTCATGGGTGATGCGGGTCGGGGACGGCCGGCTCTCGGAAGGTGTCTTCTCCCTGGCCGGGATCTTTGGCTGCCAGAGACCGGGATCAACGCCGTCTTTTACCTTTCCCGGGGAGGGCTTGTCAAGGAGTTCATTCTGCTTTCGGAATTGGTCATACCAAAAATTAAGGCCCCGTTTTTGCAACAGGAGTTGACTTTGCTATCATTAGAAAGAATAAGTAACCTTAAGCATCTTCAGGATGGAAAGGGATGAGTCGATCTTGAAAGAAAATGCCGCAGTTATGAGACAAGACCCTTTGTGGTTTTTCAAAAACCAAGAGGCGGCGCTCGCGGGAAGGCCATTTATTTGTTGCCGTGCGGAGGTCCAAAGGGTATCTAGCGGATATTGAAAGGTAATGGGTGCTGCACTTGCCCCGTTCCCGTTGGAGAACATGAACAAGGAATCTGGGATGGAAAGAAAATGAAAATACTCGTGATCAACTCCGGGAGCTCGTCGATCAAATTTCAGCTCCTCGACATGCAGGACGAATCGGTACTGGCATCGGGCCTGGTCGAGAGAATCGGCGAAGCGGAGGGACTGATAAAGTGCGCGCTGCGGCCGGGGACCGACCGGGAATCGACGATCCAGAAGGCCGAGGCAGTGCCGGACCATACTACGGGAATGCGGCTCGCGGTCGATCTGCTTACCGACAGGGAGCAGGGCGTCATTGCCGACCGCTCGGAGATCGGCGCGGTGGGGCACCGGGTGGTGCACGGCGGCGAGGATTTCCATCGGCCGACCGTCATCGACGGGGCGGTCATGGCGGCCATCGAGAAGAACATCCCGCTGGCGCCACTGCACAACCCGGCCAACATCGACGGCATCAGGGTGGCCCAGGAACTCTTTGCCGGGGTCCCGCAGGTGGCGGTCTTCGACACCGCCTTCCACCAGACCATCCCGCCCCATGCCTACCACTACGCCCTGCCCTACGAGCTGTACGAGAAGGAGCGAATCCGCCGCTACGGTTTCCACGGCACCTCCCACAAATACGTGGCCAGCGAGTGCGCGAAGCTCATGGGCCGGGATCTTGCCACCTTCAACGTCATCACCATCCACCTCGGCAACGGCTGCTCGATGACGGCGGTGCAGAACGGCAAAAGCATCGACACCAGTCTCGGCTTCACCCCCCTCGAAGGCCTGGTGATGGGGACCAGGAGCGGCGACGTCGACCCGGCCATCCATGCCTTCCTCGCCCGTAACTGCGGGCTCGACATCGAGGCCATCGACCTGCTGCTGAACAAGGAGTCCGGCCTCAAGGGCCTCTGCGGCATGAACGACATGCGCGACATCCACGCGGCGATCGCCGCCGGCAACGAGCGGGCGAGACTCGCCCTCGAAGTCCAGACCTACCGGAACAGGAAGTACGTCGGGGCCTTCATGGCCGTGCTCGGCCGGGTGGACGCCATCGTCTTTACCGCCGGGATCGGGGAAAACGACGAAGTAGTTCGGGAGAAGAGCCTTGCGGGGCTCGAGCCCTTCGGCATCATCCTGGACAGGAAGGCCAACAGCCGGCGGATAAAAAAGCCCACCCTGCTCAGCACCCCGGAGAGCCCGGTGCAGGTCTGGGGCATCCCCACCAATGAAGAACTGGCGATTGCCCGGGAGACGAAAACCGTTATCGACAAGGATTAAGAAAATAAGGACTGAGGACTGAGTTATGAGGACTGAGCAAAAAATTCTCTGGTTGGCTATCGCTATGTTGTAGCGTATGCTTCCTCAGTCCTCAGTCCTCAGTCCTCAGTCCTCAGTCCTCAGTCCTCAGTCCTCAGTCTTTCAAATATTTCGCCTTGATCTCATGCAGTTGTTCATAGAGCCGCAACAGCTGATCATGAGCCGATGAGGTTTCCCTCCAGCTCTTGCCAATCCTCAGGCCGGGGAAAGTTTTCCGGCCGGTGACGATGTGCCGGGCCTCCTCGATCTCCTCTTCTCGGTAAAAGAGCCTGAGCCCCGTGCCGAAACCTTCGATATCTTCGCCTGCCAAGGTGAAGCCGAGCATAGTGTGAAGCAGACGGAAGAGCCGAACCCGTTCGGGAGGCAAACCTGCGTAGTCGAGGCACCAGCCGCACCACTCGGCCGCGTCCTCGCGGTTGCCCATGGCCAGGTGGAGCAAGGCCTTCATTTCCCCGAACCTCATGGTCGCCCAAGGGGACGACTCGTCGAACAGGATGCCGATGCAGCCGGCGATAAGCTGGTGATCATTGAAGTTCATGGTCTCCAGCCGGTCGAGGAGCTGGGCCAGATCCCGCTTCTTCATGTTCGGCAGGCGGAGGAGATCCCGGCGCAGGAAGGAGCCGGACGCCCGGTTGTTCCAGATCATGTCGTCGATAGGGTAGACCTCGGACATGCCGGGGGCGAGAATCCGGCAGCTGTAGAGTCCGCAGTGCTCGTATTCGGCGCGGTAGAGGGGGAAACCCTCCGCCTCGATGAGGGCCATGAGCCGCCGGAACTCCTCCGCGGTCGTGCCGTGGAAATCCCAGGGAGTGGAGGCGTAATCCGCCTTGTCCCGGAACATCGACCAGGCCAGCAGGCCGTCGGAATCGACGAAATGGCTCTCCAGGTTGAAGGGGTCGGCCACTGCCGAGAGATCATGACTCGGGGGATGGAAATGGCGGAGGCTGTCGAGGCTGCGGCCCTGGAGGAGTTCGGTGAGCGTCCTCTCGATGGCGGTCGTAAACCGGCAGTTGGCGCCGAAGGCCGCGTAAGTGCCGCCGGTGGCCGTATCGGCGAGCAGGGCGCAGATCACCGGAAAGCGCCCGCCGAGCGAGCCGTCCTTCACCCGGACGACGAAGCCGTGGCCGGCGAGCGTCTCGATGATCGCAGAGATGTGGGGATGATTCTTGAGCACCGCCTCCGGGACATCGGGCAGGCTCACGCCCTTGCCGATAATGATATTCTTGACGTAGCGTTCGATGATCTCCGACAGGGCCTGGGAACAGCATTCCGCCCGGGAATTGCCGGCGGCCATGCCGTTGCTGACGTAGAGGTTGTTCAAGAGGCTCACAGGGAAATAGACGGTCTTGCCATCCGCAAGGCTCTGGAAGGGCAGGGCGCAGATGCCCCGCCTGTACGAGTCGGTGTTGTTGTCGCAGAGGTGGGAAAACCGCAGATCGCCGTCGCTGTCGTACAGGGCGCGGAGCGGTTCGTCGAGGAGCTCCGTGCCATCCGGCCCCTTCACCGGCACCGTATCGTCCGTTCCCGGCGGAAACCATTTCTCATCCGGGTAATGAAAGAACGGCTGTTCCGTCTCCCGCTCGTCGAGATAGTACTCGGCGAAGAAGAAGTTGGTCTGGAGCCGTTCGAAGAATTCGCCCAGGGCGGAAGCGTGACAGGCCAGCCGGGAAGTCCCTTTGCCGTTGGTGTAGAGCTGGGGGCAGGCGGCGGCGCGCAGATGCACCGACCAGCAGTCCGGGGCCGGATTGAGCCAGCTCACCGTCTCGGTCGGGAACTCGAGGTCTTCCAGCAGGGCGGTGGCCCTGTCGATGGTCTCCTCGAGAGAGGCGTCCTTGCCGGGGATGTAGGTTTTTGTCATGATTCAGTAGGTAACAGATGGTGTGTCGGGATCGAAATCGCTGGCGGGATCGAATCCTTTTTTCGATTCCGATGGCGATCCCGATCAGGATTTGGCTGTTATAGAAGTGGGTGCACTTCGTGCGCCGATCGGCAGGTATTACCACGGGGGCACCGCCGGCACAACAAGGATGATGAAAAGCGGATATGCAACTCCTCGGCATTCAGGATGATAAGTCGAGGTGACTTGAGGAGATGCCGGATTTGTATCGGGATCGAACCTTGTTTTTCGATTTCGAGGGCGATCCCGATGGCGCTTTGGGTGGTGGGGAAACTACAGGGGCGGCCAGATACGCCGCCCCCTGCATAACAACGCGATTTACCCGATCCTGCCGCCCGCCCGCAGCGAGTCGGCGAGCATCTCTACCACGAAGCGGACCTTTTCCCCCGACTCGTGCTGCTGCAGGTTGTCCTGGATGTGCATGACGCAGGTCGGGCAGCCGGTGGCCACATAGTCGACGTTCGCATCCCGGATGTTTTTCACCTTGTGGTTGTTGATCTTGATCGCCGTGTCGTAGTGGGTGATGCAGTAGCTGCCCGCGCTGCCGCAGCAGACCGCGGCATCCTTCATCTCCTTGAACTCGACGCCGGGGATCATCCTCAAGAGTTTGCGCGGCTGTTCGCTGATGCTTTGGCCGCGCACCATGTGGCAGGGGTCGTGATAGGTCACCCGGTAGGGTAGCCTGCCCAGTTCCTCCGGCCGAATGTCGAGGTTCTTCTCGATGAATTCGTTGATGTCCCAGACCTTGCCGGTGAACTCGCGGAGCTCGCGGCTGTCGTCGACAAAGAGCTTGATCTCCTTCTTCAGCGCCATGCCGCAGGACGAGCAGGCGACGACGATGGCGTCGAGATTATAGCGCTTGAAGAGCTCGAAGTTGTGGGTCATGAACATCTTCGCCCCCTCGTAGTCGCCGTTGGCCAGCACCGGGGTGCCGTTGCATTTCTGGGCCTTGGGGATCACCACTTCGTAGCCGTAGCCGGTGAGGATGTCCACCACCGACTTGACCACTCCCGTGTAGATGAGATTGCCGGCGCAGCCGGTGAAGTAGCCGACCCGCATCTTGGCCGGCCCCTGTTTCGGCGGGATTATCTCGGGGTAGAGGCTCTGGGCGCTCTTCAGGGCCATCTGCGGGAAGAAGCGGCGCTTGGAGAATCCGAAGAGCGGGAAGAGGTGGCGGACCGGGTTTTTCGGGCCGATGCCCAGGAGGGCCTTCTGGGCGAGGCCGATGATCATGGCGGCCGCCGTCATCGGCCACTTGCGCCAGACGATCTGGCGGAAGATCAGGGCCTTGAAGAAGCCCAGCCCCTGCTGGGTGGTGATGTACCAGCGCAGCCGGAGCACCACATGCTCCGGGCTCACGCCTGCCGGGCAGTTGGCCGAGCAGGTCTTGCAGTTCAGGCACTCGTCGATGGCGTCCTTGACCCGCTGGGTGATCTGGAGGTCGCCCGAGACCAGCTTCTCGGCGAGCTTGTTCTTGCCGCGGGCCACGTAGAGCTCGTTGCCCATCTCCTTGAAGACCGGGCAGACGCTGCGGCATTTGCCGCACTGCATGCATTTCTGGAATTCCCTGGCGGCCTCGAGGAGATGCTCCTCGGCTTGTTTGTGAACGGAAGTGGGGGTATTCATCTTCTGCTGTCTCCTGTTAAGCCGCCCGGTCCTCGGGCATGTCGAACATCTTGCCGGGATTGAGGAGGTTGAGAGGGTCGAAGGTCTTCTTGATGTTCTGCAGGAGCCTGATGCCGGCTCCGCCCAGCTGTTTTTCCAGGAAGGGTTTCTTCTCCAGGCCGATACCGTGTTCGCCGGAAATGGTGCCGTCGAGGTCGATGGCCAGCTGGAACAGTTCCGCCACCGCCTTCTCGGTCCGGGCCATTTCGTCCTTGTCGCGCATGTCGATGAGGAAGGTCGGATGGAGGTTGCCGTCGCCTGCATGGCCGAAGATCCCCACCTGGAGCTGATATTTTTTTGCGATGTCGGTGATGCCCCGGACCATCTCCGGCAGTTTGGAGCGCATCACCGTGGCATCCTCGAGGATGAGGTTGGGTTTCACGCTCGCCAGCGCGTTGAGGGCCACCCGGCGGCCGGCGAACATCCTGTCCCGCTCCTCGGTGGACCCCGCCCGGGCGAACTCGCGGATGTCGTTCTTGCGGACCTCGGCTTCCACTTTGGCCATTTCGGCGATGGCCGAGTTCCTCTCCCCGTCGGTCTCGATGAGCAGCACCGCCTCGGCATCCCGGGGCAGGCCGCAGTCCTTGAAGTTCTGGATGGCGTTGATGGTGGCGTTGTCCATGAACTCCATGGTCGAGGGGGTGACGCCGGCGGCGATGATCGCGGCCACCGACTTGGCGGCCCCGTCCAGGCTGTTGAAGATGGCCAGCGCCGACTCGCGGTGCTCGGGGATCGGCAGCAGGGCCAGCGTCACCTCGGTCATGATGCCAAGGAGGCCCTCGCTGCCGACGAAGATCCCCTCCATGTTGAAGCCGGCGACGTGCTTGACGCACTTGTTGCCGAGGATGACGATGTCGCCCTGGGGCAGGACCACCTTCATCATCTTGACGTAGTCCTTGGTGACCCCGTACTTCAGCCCCCGCAGGCCGCCGGCGTTCTCGGCGACGTTGCCGCCGATGGTGGAGAAGGCCACGCTGCCGGGATCGGGCGGATAAAAGAGATTGGCTTTCGCCGCGATGGGGTCGATGTCGGCGGTGGTGAGCCCAGCCTCGACGGTGATGAGGCGGTTGGCCGGGTCGAATTCGATGATCCGTTTCATCCGGTCCATGGCCAGCACGATGCCCTTTTTCAGGGGAACCGAACCACCTGACAAGCCACTGCCTTGGCCCCTCGGAGTGACCGGGATGCGCTCCCGGTAGGCGAACTTCATCAACTGGCTGACCTGCTCGGTCGTTTCCGGGAAGACTACCGCTTCAGGCTCTATCTCCACGTGGGAGGCGTCATAGCTGTAGGCGATCATGTCCTCTTTTTCGAACAGGACGTTGGGAGTCCCGAAGATGGCCTGCAGTTCCTCGATCTGGCTTTTTTTCATGGTGTACTCCGTTTCTTGGCGATCTCTGGTTGGTTGTTGCGGGGGAGTTTCCGCGTCTGTCTGCTGCTTACCATATGTCCTATGGGAAAGTATACCAGCGAATGGCGCGTCGAAGCCCGGCGGATGTCGACTCCGTCTCGAAGGGTATTGGTATTACCAATTTTAAAAAATACCAATGCCTTTGTCAAGGCAAAAGGTCTCGCCTTGATTGTCAATATAACACATTTAAATTGCAGATAATTTAAAGAGATACCAGTTTGTGGGTGAAAGACGGCAGACGGTACCAGATTCGTCGCCGGCAAGGGGTACCATGCTCAGCCCGATTCTTTCGCGCACCCTTCCCCCTTTTTTCTCGGAATATTCCGTAACTCACTGTGATATGGTAAAAGTTATTATTTTGACATTCTTTGTCGTACCTATTATAATGCCGGCAATTTGGACTTCAGAGAGTGGCTGGGTCAGGCGCGGGGGTGGAATGACAGGTTATGAAAACGGGCAAATGCAAAAACCATCCTCTGGTCGAAGGTTCCTACTACTGCACAAAACATCAGCACCATCTCTGCCCTGATTGTCTCAAATGTTCAGATCCCCAGTTCTACTGCAAGTTCCGTACGGCCTGTATCATTTGTTTTTTGGAAAAAGAAAATAAAGAGAAGCTGTCCTGAGAGGGCAGCGCCAATTCAGGACCACTTGCCGTTCCGATTTTTTTTGTAAATCGGAGGGGAACTGCGAACCAAGGCATGCTTACGTTTCCGTCAATGTTAACATTCGACGTGGAATTGACCAGATGTCATAGCTTACTTTTGTATCAAACAAAATGATATGCAAATGCGAAAAAGAAGAACTGGAGTTTATTCCGGAATTAATGGAGTTTTAAAGGAAATTTGACCAATTACGAGTTGTAAGTGGAAAAATTTATGATATAGTTGGGCGGTGCTGCGAGGCAGGCTCGGGAGGAGACTTGGAGCGTATTTCATTTGCGATGCAAGTTGTTCCTTTCTTTGCACAATCCTTGCACATAAATGCCCTGAGCCAGGCATCGGCAAAGGCAGCGAAGATTTTACGTAAAGAGATGCAAGCCCCGCCAGGCGGCAATTCACCGGTCTGGAACGGGGCAAGGTATAAGTTTGACGATTAAGCGATTTGTGCGGTTTCGTTTGATACTGCTGCGTGACGAGTTGAAGAAGATTCGTCCCAGCTGTTTCCCCGGCAAATGAGGAAACACGCATGAGTAAATGCACAGTAACATTTCTTCCCCACGAGAGGAGCACGGAAGTCTCCGGCGGGGAGAGTATTATCAGGGCCGCACTTCAGGCCGGTGTGCATATCAATGCTTCGTGCGGTGGCGAAGGCGTCTGCGGCAAGTGCCGCATCCTGGTCGAGTCGGGGTCGGTGGAAAGCGGCTTGTCCGAGAGGCTCGACGCGGAGGATGCCGCCAAGGGTTACCGCCTCGCCTGCCTGGCCAAGGTTGCTGAAGACGTCACGGTGCGGATTCCGGTGGAATCCGCCATGGACAAGAGCGTGATGAACCTCCAGGTCACGCCGCGCCGGACCGCAACCATCCAGCATACGGATTTCGAGAGCCTGAAGGAAGAGGGGCTCTTCATCCCCCCGGTAGAAAAGATCTTTGTCACGCTCGCCCCTCCCGACGCCGTCAACAACATGCCGGATGTGACCCGGCTGGTCGAACATCTCAAGCAGGAACTGGACGAGCATAAGCTGGAACTCACACTGCCGGTGATCCGCAAACTGCCCGGCATCCTGCGCAGCAACGACTGGCAGGTGACCGTTACGATTATCCGGGCGGTCAGGGATGACGGCAGGAACATCATCCAGAACGTTCAGGGGGGCGATAGAACGGCCAATAATTACGCAGTGGCCCTGGATATCGGCACTACCACCGTCTATGGTCAGCTCATCGATCTGGCCACCGGCGAGTGCCTCGCCGAAGCGGGGGATTTCAACGGCCAGATCAGCTTCGGGGAAGATGTGATCACCCGCATCATGTATGCGGAGAAATCCGGCGGGCTCGCCAGACTGCATGAGGTGGTGGTCGGCACCATCAACGGCGTACTGCGAAAGATCATAGCCCTGGCGAAGGTGGACCGGGAGGACATCTCGACGATCACCATCGCCGGCAACACCACCATGACCCAGCTCTTCCTGGAGGTCGAGCCCCGCAACATCCGCCGGGCGCCCTACGTGCCGGCCGCGACGCTCTACCCGCCGTTTTCGGCAAGAAGTGTGGACCTCGACCTCAACGATCACGCCATCGCCCTGATCTTCCCGCAGATTTCGAGCTTCGTCGGCGGGGATATCGTCGCCGGCGTGATGGGCTCCGGCATGTATCGGGACGAGTGGCTGACCCTCTTCCTCGATATCGGCACCAACGCGGAGCTGGTGGTGGGCAACCGGGACTGGCTGGCCTGCACCGCCTGTTCGGCGGG
>OBJA01001342.1_pt1 | contig 17349 bp, 17 predicted proteins | sample 1519751 | NCBI WGS metagenome assembly OBJA01 (sample SAMEA3881238, study PRJEB22517) | soil metagenome | biome: lake sediment; feature: soda lake sediment; material: sediment, water from around vicinity | place: India | collected 2013-12-23 | depth 3 m | reverse complement strand
AATAAAAACTACTGAAAAAGGGTTATTCGAAAAACATAAATAGAGAATCTCTGAAATAAGGAAAATTATGAAAAAAGGCCGTCTCAGTTTTGAGACAGCCTCTTTTTTTATTGTACTGCCACTTGTCGTTTAAAGTCCATTTCCAGTGAAACAAACGTTTCAGTTCGGGCTATACCCTCAATCTCCTGGAGTTTTTCATCGATTATTTTTTTCAGATGCTTATTCGTTTTAGTCTGAATTTTAATGAAAATGGCATATTGGCCGGTAGTATAATGGCACTCGACTATCTCCGGAATTTCCCTCATGGCCGCAACCACTTGTGTATGGTATTTTGCTTTTTCAAGGTAGATTCCCATATAGGCGCATGTATTGTAACCTAATTTTTGTGGATTTACTATAAACTCACTGCCGGTTAATACACCAATATTAAACAAGCGTTGTACCCGCTGGTGAATGGCCGCCCCGGATACGCCGCATTCTCTTGCCACTTCCAAAAAAGGGATGCGTGCATTTTTTGTTATCAGTTTGAGAATTTTTTCATCCAATTGATCTATATCGGCTGCTTGCTCAAGGTAATCTGACTTATCCATCCTTATGATATCTTTCTGTTTCGAATTATAAAGCAAAAGTAGAAAAAAAATACAATTACTAATCAGGAATGCTTTATAACATCGAAAAACAAAATTTTTGGGATTAATCTTCAATGAATTATTTTAATCCATTCTGTATGTTGCTGTTAATGTTCAGCGGTTTTTTTAAATGATATTCCTATTTTTATGCCTAAAAGGAAAATGATTAAAAGAGTATATTTATTTTTTTTGCTGATTCCCTTAATTTCTACAGGGCAACCTGAGTTTGATACTTATTTTTTGAAAAAATCATTCCGCTTCGACTTCTTATTGGGCGGGAATGCCACCCAAACCAGGGTTTATCCCCGGGAAATGAAACAGGAACCTTTCTGGGCGGGTTCTTTATCCAATTTAATAGATAGTTTTCATTATGGGACCTATCGGTTTCGTATTTACGATGCTAAAAGTGAAAGGGTCATCTTTTCAAAGGGGTTCAGTACCCTTTTCCAGGAATGGCAGACTACTCCTGAGGCAAAGATTAAAGACAGAACTTTTTATCATAGCCTGATTTTTCCCTTTCCTTTGCAGCGCGTGAGGCTGGAAATCGACGCCCGTAGCTGGTCAGGTGAATTCATAAATATCTTTAAAACAGAAATTGACCCGAATGATTATTTTATTCTCAAAGAATCACCTTTACCTTTGGAATCCCGGAATATTTTTGAAAACGGCCGACCTGAAAACAAGGTTGATTTGGTTATACTTGCCGAGGGATACACCCAGGCTGAGATCGAAAAATTTTATTCAGATGCCCAAAGAGTAACCGGTTATTTGTTTAGTGAAGAACCTTTCAGGTCACTTCAAAATAAATTTAATGTAAGGGCTGTTTTTTCTCCCTCAATCGATTCAGGAACCGATGTTCCGGGTGAAGGCATCTATAGAAATACGGCATTTAATTCATCGTTTTATACCTTTGATATTGATCGTTACCTTACTTCATCCGATATGAAATCCATTCATGATGCAGCCGCTACTGTTCCGTATGATCATATTTATGTGCTTGTTAATACCAGCCGGTATGGTGGAGGCGGCATCTACAATTTTTTAAATATTTGTTCATCTGATCACAGACTTACCCGGGAAGTATTTATTCATGAATTTGGACACGGTTTTGCAGGTTTGGGTGATGAATATTTTTCCTCTTCGGTTGCTTACGAAAACTTTTATAACACAGAAGTGGAGCCGTGGGAACCTAACCTTACAACACTTGTCGATTTTGATTCAAAATGGGCTTTTATGGTTGATGATACCGTTCAGGTACCAACCCCCAGAATTGAAAAATATAAAAACTCAGTAGGTGTTTTTGAAGGGGGAGGGTATCAGTCAAAAGGTATATATAGCCCGTCCATCGACTGTAGGATGAGAAGTAATGAAGCGAAAGGATTTTGCCCTGTATGTACTTTTGCCATCAGCAAAATGATTGATTATTACACCAGATAAAAAAACGGACATGAAATTTCATGTCCGTTGAAGCTTAATTTTCTAATCTTTTTTCGAAAGCGCATTTACCGTAAAATAGGCAACGATCAATCCTATTCCTCCAAAGAAGAAGATCATTGTGAAAAATGCCACTTCTGCATTAACCACTCGTGACAGGGCATATCCGCTGATGACACCCGCTGCTACACCTATCAGGAAGATCCCCCACTTAAGTAAGGCATATTTCGATGGTTCTGTTTTGAAAATACTGGCATCAGCACCTTTATCTATTAATGCGAGCCTTTCCTTTGTCCTGGTTGTCCAGTATACATATAAAATGGCAAACAAGGCCAGAAAAAATCCAATTGGTACAAATATTCCTTCCATTGTAATAAAATTTTAATTGCGTTATTAATTTTTTTCTGCCCTTTTGACGCCAGCTTATTTTGCGGGTTACACTTTTTTATAATTTTTCTTTTAAATAAATTTGTAACCTGAACTAAAACTTTTCGTCAAAGCACCAGATGGAATATAAAGACGATAACTATTACATAGAAAAGGTGATAAATGGTCAGACAAATTACTTTTCCTATATAGTTGAAAAATACCAGACTATTGTTTTTTCCATCGCACTAAAAGTTCTTAAAAATAGAGAGGATGCTGAAGAGATCGCCCAGGAAAGTTTTGTTAAAGCCTTTAAATCGTTGCACACATTTAAAGGAAAAGCTAAATTTTCTACCTGGATGTACCGGATTACCTATAATGCATGCATTTCTGAAGTGAGGAGAAAGAAAGTGCATTTTGCATCTGTTGATGATGTACAGATCAAGGATGAAGCCGAAGAAATGAACCTGGAAGGATTACCCCAGGAAAACCGGGAAAAGTTTATAAAAGAAGCACTTGATAAACTTCCCGAGGATGAATATACACTGGTATTGTTGTATTACTTCGAGGATCAATCGGTCATTGAAATATGTAAAGTAACCGGGTTAACCGAAAGCAATGTAAAAGTGAAATTGCACAGGGCACGAAAGAAGCTTTACACGTTATTAAATGAAATGATGAAAGATGACTTATATACTATACTTTAAATTAATAGTCTGTTCATCGAAACGTGATTAATGAATTACTGAGGGTAGTTTTTAAAAATAAGGTAAGATGAAAACTTTTGAAGAAGATAAGGAAATAAAGCAGTTGTTGAAAAGCATAAAGTTGGAAAAGCCGGCCCCTGATTTTACACTGGTTGTTATGAACCGTGTATTTCAGGAACGTTCAACGATTGAGCAGGTGAGGGCTGAACCGGTCCTGGGAATAGGGTTCTGGGTTATTCTTGCCCTTTTTGTGCTGTTGATGGCTGCTATGGTTGTATTGTCGGGTGGTGCTGCTTCACCGGAATCATCCCTTCTTCCCACAATTGATACCGAGAAATACATGACTGGCTATCGTTCGTTTTTTGATAATTTGGGAAGTTTACCTGCAAGTACTGCCGGAATTCTGCTTGCATTCTCGTTGCTGGTGTTCCTTGAAAGATTCCTGAGTGCCAAACGACCGGAACTGGTTTAAAAACTCAATCGAGGTTTTTTTAAAGAACTCCGTCATCATTACCTGGCGGAGTTTTTTAATAACAGGCCTTTGCTTTAAGATACTTGTCTACATACATGTCAACTCCCTCTTCCAGGCTTGTAAATTCCCTGGTGTATCCAATATCTCTTAATTTATGAATCTCTGCTTCGGTAAAGTACTGATAACGCCCCCTTAAATCAACTGGTGTATCAATGAAAGAGATCTGAGGTTCGCTCTTAATGCTTTTAAAAACAGCATAAGTCAGATCAAGAAACGAACGGGCTTTTCCAGTGCCAACATTAAAAATTCCTGAATAGTTCTGGTTATGCATAAAATGCATCATTACCTGGGCAATGTCATCAACAAAAATAAAATCCCGGCTTTGTTCACCATCCCTGTAATCTTTATGGTGCGACCGGAACAGTTTCATTGTGCCATTTTTCATAATGGTTTGATAGGCATGAAGCACTACTGAGGCCATTCTTCCCTTATGGTATTCATTTGGTCCGTAAACATTGAAAAATTTCAGTCCTGTCCATGCGGGAGGGGTCCTTACCTGTTTCAGGGCCCAAACATCAAAATCATGTTTCGACCAACCATAAAGATTCAACGGCCGCAAATTGTGAACATTGCTGTGTGAATCCGAAAAGCCACTTTCTCCGTTTCCATAGGTGGCGGCTGATGATGCATACAGCAATGGGACTTGTATTTCTGAACAAATATTCCACAACCGCTGAGAATAAATCAAATTGAGTTGCTGGTACAATTCGGGTTCCTGGCCAACCGTATCGGTGCGGGCACCCAGATGGAAAATAAAATCCACATGGTTGGCATTTTTTATCAGCCACTTAAAAAAATTATCCCGGTCAATAAATTTCTTATACCTTTTATTTGAAAGATTCCGTTCCTTTAAAGGGTCATCGATCCGATCCACAAGTATTAAATCTTTATAACCAGCCTGGTTTAACTTTCCGGCTAAATAACTGCCTATGAAGCCAGCAGCTCCTGTTATTACTATCATTTTTTCAAGTACTTAATTTTTCAGGTAATTAAACAATTGCTTACCTGGATAAAATGGTCTCAACTATAACTGTTAAAGTTTACTAATTATTGTATCTGGGATTTAACAGTATTCCTATTAATACAATTTTCCGTATTAAATGTTTGCCTTGTGCTGGGTTTATTTTTTATAATCTTTTAGCAGTAAACCAATTTGATTAAACTTGATTTTTTAAAAAAAAAGTGATCTTTGTATAAAATTAAAATACGAATGACTATGAGTACAGATAAAATAATCAGTACCAACGGATATGAAAGAATCGATACCTTTGACGAAAATATTACAAAAGAACTTTCTCTGAACTATGAGAATATATTGGGCCTTTTAGGTGAGGATATCTCAAGAGAGGGGTTGAAAAAAACACCCCTAAGAGTTTCCAAAGCCCTTCAGTTTTTGTTGCAGGGTTATAAGACCGATCCGGTAGAAATATTGCGTTCGGCCATGTTCAAGGAAGATTACCGACAAATGGTTATTGTTAAAGACATTGAGATCTACTCGTTGTGTGAACATCATTTACTTCCATTTTTTGGCAAGGCCCATGTTGCATATATTCCTAATGGAACAGTCACAGGTTTAAGCAAGATTGCCCGGGTTGTTGATGTATTTGCACGCCGTTTGCAATTGCAGGAGCGTCTGACCCTTCAGATAAAAGAATGCATTCAGAATACGTTAATGCCGCTGGGAGTTGCAGTTGTTATTGAAGCGCAACACCTTTGCATGCAAATGAGGGGCATTCAGAAGCAACATTCCATAACAACCACATCTGATTTTACGGGTGCATTTCAGAAAACGGCAACGCGCGACGAGTTTATCCGACTTATAAGTACAAAATTCAGTTGAATTTGTAACCATCTTGCGGATAACAGCGGGCGGTAAGGAAAAGCGGGCCTGTTTTATTCCCGCACCCTGAAATGATCGCCGGTCTGCTCAATTATTACCCTGTACCACCATTCGGGATATTCAGGGAAATGCGGATAAACAGGCATACCGGTTTCGGATCGCTCAAACTGACCGTCTTTTTCCTTTTTAATATTCCCGTCAAGGTATTTAATTAAAAGATACTGCCCCAGTTTTTCCCAACGCTCTGTAACATTTCGGGCTTCATTAACAGAATAGCGTGTCAGAAAACTTCTGGCTTTTTCAGCTCCTTCTGTTTTATACAATCCCACAGCTGCCTGATCAATCAGAGGTGTAAAAGTTTCAAAATCATCCTCCAGGTCTTTTTGAACTTTTTGCAAGTCCCTGATCATATCATGGTATCGCAGGAATGTGAAATTTGAAACTTTGTTAAAAGTCCAGAAAGCCGAAGTTTCACTATAAGTTAGCAGGTCTCCGTTTCCTTCGGCAAAGCATTCAGGTATTTCATCAATACCGCAGTACATAGGCACATATACTGTGTTGTATGTGTCATCAACTCCAAACCAGAGAATTCCGCCTATGGGGTCGGGCAGCCAGTTTCGGCTCTGGCTTACAAAGGAGAAGCCGGTTTGCCTTGTTGAAATAGGGCGTTCATTGCAGTACTGTACCGAATCTATCTCCCATGTCAGGCGTCCAAAACGGTAGGGCAGGGCAAAAGGACCGGCACCCACATCAACAGTCATATCCAATTCGGTTCCCTGGTAATGGTCGCGCATCATGTTTTGTACATCGCGCACACTCAGCTTTTTATCGGGTTTAATCCATAGCGGCATACGATTGGTCGCAAAATTGTTTGAATTGTCGTATTCGATTATTCCTTTTGCGTAATCGAGGTATTTATCCATTCCCGAAGCTACTTTATTGAACCCCGACCATACACGTGCTTCACAAAAACGTGCACCTCCAAAATCAACTGGTGCATATACATCAGAAAAGCTGAAATTTTCATCAGTGCCTGTATACCAGCCTTTATTGCGGGCAAAAGAAATAACGTCGGGGGCGTAAAGGCAATTTTCCAGATCGTTTTTAGGGAATGTGGTTATCCGGGCCTGATTGGCATGGCCGCTTATGTATCCATCAGGGATCTTCAGGGCAACCCATACAGCACCTTTCTGGCCTTCACCTTTTCCAATTAATTCCATTATCCATACTTCATTGGGATCGGCAATTGAAAACGATTCTCCCGAGCTGTAATAACCGTAGTTTTCAACAAGACCGGCCATTACCTGTATGGCTTCCCGGGCTGTTTTTGCCCGCTGCAACGTAACATAAATCAGGCTGCCGTAATCCATTATGGCGCCTTCCTGGCTGCCAAGTTCTTCACGGCCTCCGAATGTGGTTTCTCCTATGGCAAGCTGGAATTCGTTCATATTCCCAATAACACTGTATGTATGTCGGGGCTGGGGGATCTGCCCAAGAAACTTGCCGGTATCCCATTCATAAATATCGCGCATGGCTCCTTCAGGATGCTCCTGGGCAGGTTGGTAGTATAACTCACCGTACAGACTGTGTGAATCGGCTGCATAGGTTACCATCGTGGATCCGTCAACAGAGGCGCCCCTTGTGATCAAAAAGTTGGTACATGCGTTTGAAATCTGATAATTCATAAACATGAATGCCAGAAAAAACATTCCGGTAGTCAAATTTGTATTTCTCATTCTTAAATATTTTCCTATGAAAAAGCAAATATAATGTTTTCCAAATTTCACGGGTCACTTTTTTTCTGTATTGGAGGATGAATTGTTTTAAGGGAATTCATTTACAACTTCTGTATGGTTCTGAATGTTGCCTGTCATGGATTTTTTAATGCCTCGGATTAATTAAGGAATACGAACCAGGAGATTTTGCTGAAGAAAAGATCGATGCACCCATATGCATGTGATGATCAATATGGAAGCGGTATATCGTTATGCGAATTGCCGTTCGTCCAGGTGGAAAATCTTTGATAATGAAGAAAAAATTCATTGTACTCTTCCTCAAAAGTCAATATACGATGGTATTCCGGTTGAAAACGAATGAGTTGGCAGGCCTCCTCTACTTCGGTGTAGGATACGGAAAAGGCTGAGGCTATATGATGCCAGGAGAAGGCTCCATTGCAGAATTTTTTATTGTTAATGAATCTGCAGGAAGCATATGCAACAATGGTGGCAATGGTTTCTTCTGAAATCAGTGGCGAACGGGAAATCAGGAAATGCACATGGTCAGGGTTGGCAAAAATAGCGCACATTTTGCATACGTTGTGATTTACAACCTTTGTTATATGCCTTTCTAGTGGTTCCTTTATTCTTTCTGTGATAATAGGAGACTTTCTGTTTGTAATAAATATAAAATGAGTGTACAGGCTGTTTAAAGCTAGTTTCATCTGTTTGGTTAATGAACAAAAATTAACAGAACTAAATTTATGGAAATCATTTAATAATAAAACATGATATTAATCATGTGATTAATATTTATTGTTAAAAAAAATACATGTGTTCACATCAGAATACACAAAAGAAAGTACTCCCTTCAGAGGTAGCAGATTTTTAAATTCTGTATGAATATACAACAGGAGTGTAAAGCTGGAATAATATTTAAAATAGTATTGGATGGAAAAGAGAAATCATAACTCCCGGTTAAGCAGGGTACCTGTGATAAAAAGTACAGGTAAGGTTACAGCGAATCTTTGATTTTTATTAAGGTTTGTTCAATATTATTGTCCAGCCCTACGCTGAACCTGACAAGTCCGTCGGAAAGCCCTATCTGCTGTTGAATTACCTGTGGTACTTCTGATGAAGTGCTGTGACCCGAACAGCTGAACAAGGTTTTAAAGTAACCCAGACTCACCGCCAGGTATCCCACTCCGGCATCCTGCATTTTTCGCATAAAGCGATTGGCTTTTTTGTGGGATTTCAAATCTAGGGCCAGCATGCCGCCAAAACCAAACTCCTTGTTCATTAACTTTTTGTGGAGTTCATGCTGAGGATGGTTTGGCAATCCCGGATAAATGATTGTGAGCTTTTCCATGCTGAGGTTCTCAGCCAGGAACAGGGCATTCAGGCTGTGTTGCTTCATACGCAGGTGCAGGGTATGCAAGTTTTTAAGGATAGAAGAAGAACGCAGCGAATCGAGTACCGGCCCCAGCAGCATTGCGGTACCGTCGTTTACATCCGAAAGTTTGCCGATGAACTCCCTGGAAGCACATATGGCACCTGCCACACAATCGTTTTTTCCGTTAATGAATTTTGTCATGCTGTATACCACTATGTCGGCGCCTGCCAGTGCCGGTGTCATTATCAGGGGGGTAAAGGTGTTATCCACCATCAGTTGTGCTCCCCCTTTACGGGCTATTTTAGCCAGTTCAGGGATATCAGAAACCTGCAACAACGGATTAGTGACACTTTCGGTATATATTACCTTCGTATTGGGCTGCATTGCCGCCTGCACCTGTTCCAGGTTTGTAATGTCCACAAACGATACCTCGATGTTATACCTTGGCAGCCAGTTTTTCAGAAATGCAAAGGTTCCCCCGTAGGTAGTTACACTCGTTACAATATGATCGCCCGAACGGCATAGCTGTAACAGGGCACAGGTGATGGCTGCCATTCCTGAGGCAGTGACCCATGCCGATTCGGTACCTTCCATGGCTGCCAATGCATCGGCCAGGTATTTGTTGCTGGGGTTCCAATGGCGCGAATATAAAAAACACCCCTCGGTTTGGCCCAGAAAGGTTTCTTCCATTGTCTCCCCTTTAAGAAATGTAAAAGTTGATGAATCGGTAATGGAAGGATTAACATCGCCAAATTCTCCGAACTGTTTCAGCTCGTACAGCTTATTTACAGGATTATGATCCATCGTTACTGGTATTAATTCGATGTCAAAGTAGAATAATTTTGCTGATTGAAGAATGATATTAATCGTGTTCCCGCAAGTTAATGCCTGTGGTGTTGTTGCAGTAGGGAAGATTTGGGAATACCTGTTTCTTGTTAAAAATTTTCAGGGAAAAGAGTATTCATGAAGCTGAAATTCAATTGGAACCTCGATGTTAATATTGAGCTTTCAATCTTGACAGTGATGAATTCTTATTGGTATTATCCCAGGAACTCCACACCAGTGCTACTGTCCTTGCTTGCCCCGGTAACCGATGCATAGCAGTTGATTTCCCCAAGGTATCGCAGCAATCCCAGAAAGGCAAATACCAGTGCTTCCTTGAACTGTATAATTTCTATACTGGGTAATGCAATTTCGCAATCCAGGCGCTTTCTGAGGCAGTCCACAAGGAAAGTATTAAAGGCACCACCTCCTGTAATCAGAACCTTGCCTTTTGAAGGGGTTGCATTGGCAATCTGAAGGGCGATGTGCTCATAAACTGTACGAAGCTTATCGATGACCGGAATTTTTGATTCGGATATTCTTGGCAGAAAATAGTCATTCATCCATTCCCGTCCCAGTGATTTGGGAGACGACTGCCGGTAAAACGGCAGTGTATTTAATTGCTCTAACAGGTTCTCATCTGTTTTTCCTGTACGGCCGTTTTCTCCTGCGGAATCATATGCAAAACCCAGTTGAAGGGCTAAATGGTTCAGGATACTGTTTACCGGGCAGATATCAAAAGCCATGCGTTCGCCGTTTTGTTCGAATGAAATATTGGCAAAGCCGCCCAGGTTAAGGCATGATTCGTATTCACCAAAGAGCAGCCGGTCTCCTGCCGGCACCAGCGGGGCGCCCTGCCCACCCAGTGCCACATCTCCCGAACGGAAATCGGCTATTGTTGTGATGCCGGTTTCGGCAGCTATACATGCACCGTTACCTAATTGAAAATTAAAACCCTGTTGGGGCTGGTGAAAAATTGTATGGCCATGCGAGGCAATCAATTCAGGTGTTAGCCGGTGTTTTTTTATAAACTCAGCTATGTGCCGGCCCGTATATCTGCCGTACCTACAATGCAGTTCCATCAATTTTTCTCCTGGAAGGGCAGGTGAGGTTTTTAAATAATTTACCCAATGCGTTGAATACGGCAGGGTTTCGGCAGCTATCAGTGAAAATCTCCAGCCGTTATCTGTATAAATGAATTCTGCTGCGGCCAGATCAAGTCCGTCGAGTGAAGTGCCCGACATGGCTCCCACAGCCTGGTACCTATTTCCAGAATGAAGCTTCATATGTGCTTTTATTATTCTTAAAATCTGTAACCGTTAAAACCAGGCGGTGGCGTTTACCCAGCTCAAAACGTGAAGCATCGAAATGATGCACCAGGGTATTTGTTTTGGCGTCGTATTCAAAAAGAGCCCATTTCCCGTCGAGTAGGCCTTCATAGGATTTTATCCCCGAGAGATCATCTATGATCCGGAATCTTACACGTGACGATTCGCTTAGCTCGCCGTCTGGTTTAAAGCTCAATGGCACTATTTCCGGGGGAATGGTATCAACAGCCACACCATAGTTTCCAAAGCTGCGGATATGGCCCGTTACCCATCCCTTATCGTAACTGCCTCCTGCTGTTGAATACTTTCCGGTAAGGGTATCTACTTTTACAAGCAGCGCCTTTTCCTGAAACCTTTCCGGCAGGTTGCGGGTTTTTATCGAAAGCAATGCATTGTTGTGAATTGGAACATTTTCCTCGTGGATTACATGGATGGCTGAAAATAAAGGATTAGTTACAGGTATTTCACTGTGATGAAACCTGATGTCGGTGTAAAATGCCTCCTCGGGGAATTCCAGTTTCAGGTCATCTGTGGCATATTCATTGTGCCGGTCGTATCTCAGGTACACGGTATTCTCCCGTTCCTGCCGCGATACGGCTCTGAACCGGCTGGCAAGTGTAAATTCAAGTACGGATGCGTTTCCATAAAAGTCAGTCAACTCAATTTTTACAGGATGGTAGTTGCCATCGGTCATTTTCAGGTTTCCTCCCCGCTGGGTCCTGTTATAAAGGCCCAGCCGGTTTCCAGGCTCAATCCAGGTTTTTTGGTACCAGCGTCGTCGGGATACATATTCGCCGTAGTCTATGTAGCTGTTTATGTACCTGGTTTCATCAAAAGAGAAACGGTCCATCTGTACCGAAGAGTACAGTTCCCCGTCAAACCACAGTTTCATCGAATAAATGCCGCACCTGTTTGATGAACCATCAAAAAAATCGTTCGCTTCAATGGCAATGCCAATATTTCCATAGGCAGGTATAACAGGAACTTCCTGTACCAGGTACCTGCCATTTTGATATGCCAGCGGATATACTTTTTTTTTCGGCTCATAGTCTACGTGTGAAAACTCATTCAGTGGTACCACCATAATGGAATACATCTTTGGTGGTATTTTGTCGACAATCGGGAAGTTATATCGAAGTGGATTCAATGGCTCTTCCGATTCAGTATCCCTGATTTCAAAATGCAGGTGCGGGCCACCTGAACTTCCGCTGTTGCCACTTTTGGCAATAATTTCATCACGGGCTGTTTTAAAACGTCCGGGAGGTGTTTTTTCGTCAATCTGGAACGACTGTTTTTTATATTGGATTTCCTTTACATATTCCCCGATGTCGTTTCTGAAGCTTTCAAGATGTGCATATACCGAAGTGGTGCCGTTGGGGTGATCAATGTAAAGGGCGTTGCCGAAGCCGGTTGGTGAAACAACAATGCGCGAAACAAATCCTTCAGCCACTGAATGGATTGGAATTCCGGTTCGCTGTTGTGTTTTAATATCAATTCCGGAATGGAAATGATTGCTGCGCAACTCGGCAAAACTCCCGCTCAGGAATATTGGTATCTTTACCGGTGGGGTATAATATTTATCCTGTGCCAGCGACACCAGGCCTAAAGCTGAAAAAAATAAAGTCAGGAAATGCTTCATCTACCTTTAAATGAATCGTGAAAATAATAAATTCTTTTATTTGCAGACCTGCCTCCAACGGCCCGGTGCAGCCATCGATACACAGGTATGTATACTGTTTAACGGAACCTGTCAAGGATAATTGTTTTCCAATTGTGTCAATCTGCAGCAAACATTTTTACAATATTGTAAAAATATTAACTTTGTCGGGGAATTGCAGCAGATATGACCGACGAAGATCGTTTACTTCTTAAAGAATTAAAAGTTAATGTTCAACGGTTGTTTCAGGAATATCAACGTTTGAAAACCTGGAACAAGGCGCTGGAAGATAACGTGACAGCTTTAAGCAATGAAATTGTCCGACTTAAGGATGAGAAGAGTGATCTTAAACGGGAAAACGAAAATATAAAACTTGCCAACCGCATTCTTTCTGCTAAAGATCAGGATGGGGTGGCAAAAAAGAAAATAAATAGTCTGGTACGGGAAGTCGATAAATGTATCGCATTACTCAACAAGTAATGAGAGGTGAATAAGGATCAATTTAGAATAAATATCAGGATCGAAGGACGTGTTTATCCACTGATTATCGATCGGAAGGATGAAGAGAGATACCGTAAAGCTGCAAAAACGGTGAATGAAACAGTTGCCAAGTACAGGAAATTGTTTCAGGATAAGGATTCACAGGATATACTGGCAATGGTAGCTTTTCAGGTTGCACTGGATCATACCGAATTGCTGGAACGTGATGACAAGTCTCTTTTTATGGATGGATTGAAAGATATAAATGATGATATTTCTGACTTTTTAAGGGAGAAAGTCACGGAATAAGAAATCAGAGTAGTATAGTTTTATCGAAACCCGTGTTGAGTTGCTTTGATTAAGAGTGATTTTATACGGGTTTTTTAGTTTGTTAATTAAAATTAAATGTAATGGATGTGATATCGATAATCATAGGTGCTGCCGCCGGTTTTATTATTGGCGGAATTCTGGCATATTATGCCTGGGATAAAGCCCTGAAGAAGAAAAAACGTAAAATAATCAGTGAAGCCAACAGTGAAGGTGAAGTAATTAAAAAGGACAAGATTTTACAGGCAAAGGAAAAATTTCTGCAGTTAAAGGCAGAGCATGAAAAATTCATCCAGGAAAAAAATTCCAAAATAAGCGTTTTGGAAAATAAGTTGAATGCCCGCGAATTAACAATCAATCAACGGCGAGATGAACTGCAAAAGAAGACCCGTGAATTTGAAACTACCAAAAAGGAGGTTGAAACACAGCGTGAAAACCTCACTGCACAGATGCAGCGCGTAGAACTTAAAAGTGAAGAACTCGACAAGATCCACCGTTTGAATCTTGAAAAACTGGAACAGCTATCGGGTCTGTCGGCCGAAGAGGCCAAAGCCCAGCTTGTTGAATCCCTGAAGGATGAGGCCCAGTCGGAGGCCGCAGCTTATATCAACGAGATTATGGAAGAAGCACGGCAGACAGCCAGCAAGGAAGCCAAGAAAATCGTTGTTAAATCCATTCAGCGAGTGGCTACTGAAACTGCCGTAGAAAATGCTGTGACGATTTTTCACATCGAAAGCGATGAAATTAAAGGCCGTATAATTGGCCGCGAAGGACGTAACATCCGTGCCCTGGAAGCTGCTACCGGAGTGGAAATCGTAGTTGACGATACCCCTGAGGCCATTGTTCTTTCGGCTTTCGACCCCATACGCCGTGAAATCGCCCGCCTGGCACTTCACCAGCTGGTGACCGATGGCCGCATTCATCCTGCACGTATTGAGGAAGTAGTTGAAAAAGTTAAAAAGCAGGTGGAGGAAGAAGTTATTGAAACCGGTAAACGTACAGCCATCGACCTTGGCGTACATGGCCTGCATCCCGACCTGGTAAGGCTGATCGGTAAAATGAAATACCGTTCGTCGTACGGGCAGAACTTGTTGCAGCACTCACGTGAAGTTGCCAACCTGTGTGCCATCATGGCCTCAGAGCTGGGACTGAATCCCAAAAAAGCCAAGCGTGCCGGCTTATTGCACGACATTGGAAAAGTGCCTGACGACGAGCCCGAATTGCCGCATGCTGTCTACGGAATGAAGCTTGCCGAAAAGTACAAGGAAAAACCCGATATCTGCAACGCTATCGGCGCCCATCACGACGAGGTGGAAATGGAAACCCTGCTGGCACCCATCGTGCAGGTATGCGATGCCATATCAGGAGCCCGTCCCGGTGCCCGGCGTGAGGTGGTGGAATCATACATCAAACGGCTGAAAGACCTTGAAGACCTGGCCCTCTCATACCCGGGCGTTACAAAAACCTACGCCATACAGGCCGGTCGCGAACTGCGCGTAATCGTTGGTTCCGATAAAATGAGCGACAACGAAGCCGAACAGCTGTCGTACGATATTTCAAAACGCATCCAGGATGAAATGACTTACCCGGGACAGATAAAGATTACAGTTATCCGCGAAACCCGTGTAGTCAGCTATGCAAAATAAAAGCGAATTTTTTATTTGATAATGTATTGAAAGCCTTCCGGAAACCGGGAGGCTTTTTTTTTATGTTCTGCACATATCATATTCCCGGCTGAATTTCAGAACCCTGCCCGGGTTAAAAAAACAACTACCCAATAAAATCCTTAAACGCATTATACGTGCCTCCCGTGTGTTCACGCTCCTGCATGTGGTTCTGATTTCTTTTCCAGTCGGATGCCAGTGCAGTCATCGTGGCATCGGCATGGGCAAAGAACATTTTATACGAAAGGCAAAAGCGGGGCTTCCGCTTATCCTGCGGGTCTTTTATCCGGTCTTTGGTGCAACCTCCACAGCATTTCGTGAGCCACGGACAGCGGCGGCACTCACCGGGAAGTACAGCTTTTGCAGCGCCAAACACCTGTTGTTTCTTCGAGTTCAGCATGTTAATGATCTTGTTGTTCATTACATTGCCCAGCTTCCACTTTGGCCCGACAAAGAAGTCGCAACTGTAAACATTGCCGTTGTGCTCGATAACCACATACGGGCCGCACTCCTTATGCATTGTGCACTCCGGAGCCTGCAGCCCCACATAAGGATAGAACACCGAATCGAAATGTCTTACATGTGTGGTGGGCTGACCGTTCTTAAAATCGGTCGTCCATAAGTCAAACATCCTGACCAGGAATTCACCGTAGGCCTTTGCCGAAACTGAGAAAGGCGCTGCCCTGGAAGGATCGAGCGGATCGGTTTCCACAATGGGAATGAACTGCATCCAGGTCAATCCAAGCGATTTGAAATAATTGTAGGTCTCATCGGGGAACTGCACCGAGTAATCGTTCAGGGTGGCCAGCACGTTAACAGCCACTCCGCTGCCGAGCAGCATGCGTAGGTTTTCTTCCACCTTTTGGTGAGTGCCTTTCCCGGTATTGTATTTCCGGTAATGGTTATGGATGTGCTCAGGCCCGTCGAGCGACATCCCTACAAGCCAGTTGTATTTTTTCAGGAATCCGGCCCACTCCGGGTCGATTAAGGTTCCGTTGGTCTGCAGGCCATTGTCCACAACCTGGCCATGGCCGTACTTCATTTCCAGTTCAATGGCGCGCTTGTAGAAGTCGAGTCCCATAAGTGTGGGTTCGCCTCCCTGCCAGGTAATTGAAACTGCATTGCCCGACTGTTGCATCACCTGGCGGATCATCTCTTCCTGCACTTGATCGCTCATGCGGTGTTGCCGCGTTTCAGGAAACAGATCTGCCTTCCCAAGGTAAAAACAGTAGGAACAGTTAAGGTTACAGTCGGGACCCGACGGTTTCACTAGCACAGATTGTAAAGGCCGGTGTTTTAGTGCCATTCTTCTCTTTCCTGATTTTTCGACCTGTGCAAACTAATTAAAATATGCATGCTTTCAAAAAATAAAAATTACTTTTACATCAGGCAAAAAAAATTAATTTCCAATGAAGTTTTTGGGAAACATCATCTGGCTGTTATTTGGAGGGCTGGCCATCTTCCTGGAGTACATCGTCGCAGGCGTGGCAATGTGTGTTACCATTATTGGCATACCCTTTGGGCTGCAGTCGTTTAAGCTTGGAATTCTTGCTTTATGGCCTTTCGGAACAAAAATCAGTTACATGGAATATGCTCCCGGATGCCTCTCTACAATAATGAATGTTTTGTGGCTGATAATTGCCGGAATCTGGATTGCCCTGACCCACCTGTTGTTTGGAATCCTGCTGGGGATTACAATTATCGGCATTCCATGGGCGAAACAGCATTTTAAAATGATGTCTCTGGCTCTTACCCCTTTTGGGAGAAGGCTCGACTGAAAATGCCGCTCCTTTTTGAGTGATTCATTTATTTTCCACCCCTGTAATGCTAGAGGGAATTAAACTTCCAGATAAATGAAGCCCTGACTGTTTTATATGTCAAGTGGCGCAGGCCGTGCTGATATTGCAGTCTTAGGGCAGTGTTTAAAAAATCCTTTCGAAGCTCAGTATTCAGTTGCATGGGCTTGTCGCGTTCATTCTTATAGCCTGAGTATCCTGCCCATGATGCAGAAAAAAGCCAGCTGCTTTTTTTATAATCCAACCCCATTCCGTAAAGAAAAGCATCGTTTTGAAGGTTCAATTCATCGTTGGTCTGCCACGAGTAAAACCCCAGCATAATAAAGGGCGTGAAACTGCTGGTTTCGGTGTTCATCTCCTTTGAAAAACTGAAGTCGGTGAAATAAGCCGGACTATCGGAATAACGGGCCCCTTCCAATTGGTTACCCGAAGCGGTTTTGGTTGCAAACCGGAAAACGGTATTTGGAAAAGTTTTATCGCGCACCACCTGGACAAGGGTGCTGAAATAGAAATCCCCTACTGCGGTTCCTTTCCCGTTTTGGATCCGGGAAAAGCGCTCGTTTCTGATTTGTTCTGAAAAAGCAAACCGTTCAAAAAGCACCCCATACATTTCCAGGGCAATCCGGTTACCTGCAAATGGAATGTAAACATATCCTGCC
>OBJA01001341.1_pt1 | contig 17357 bp, 23 predicted proteins | sample 1519751 | NCBI WGS metagenome assembly OBJA01 (sample SAMEA3881238, study PRJEB22517) | soil metagenome | biome: lake sediment; feature: soda lake sediment; material: sediment, water from around vicinity | place: India | collected 2013-12-23 | depth 3 m | reverse complement strand
CGATACCCACGATCTCGTCCAGGTACATGGCCGGCACGTAGACCTTGCGCCCGGCGCTGTGCTCGCCATGCCGTTCCACGATCAGCTGGTCCTGCACCTCGTAGACCGGTTCATTGCCGGCATCCAGGAAGCGCACGGTCAGCATGGCATCCTGGTCACGATCACAACGGTTTTCGAGCTGAGCATGCCAGCGCACCTCCCCGGCGCCCGCCTCGCCCTGTTCGATCTCGACGCCCGCGTCGACGACCAGGATGCACTCCGCCCGCGCGGCGGACACCAGCAGCAGGGACAGGGAAAATATCCATATTCTCAACATAATACCTCCGGAATGCTCATTTCCAAACGACATGTCCACGGCGTTTCCGATCCATTCACCACCCAGAAACAGGCCAAAGCCACACCCTGATCTCATGGACTTCGGGGCGTGCCGGCTGCATGAAGGCACGGGCACGCGGAGAGAGCCGCATTACTCCAGCAGATCCTGCACCACCCGCCAGTCATGGGAAGACCGGCATCATTTCGCCAAGACTGAATACTTTTGACTCATACGTCAAACGACATAAGGAGGACAACCATGGACAGGCGCATCTACGCGCGCCCCCCCCCCTTGGGCATCGAAGCCGCTCGCAGTTTTGATTCGGTCCGCCACCACTGGACAACACTGCATTGGCAATCCCGCGCCAGCACCCTACACTTGGATCAGCCACGAGCCGGAGGAGGATCCATGCCCAGTATGCCACGCCCAAGCATAAGCGATGACCCGCTCTACCAATTGTTACGCGATGACAAGGTCGAGGAATTCAATGAACGCCGTACCGCCGGGGCGACCCCGGACCTGACGGGGCTGGATTTCCGCGGACTGGACCTGCGCGGACTCGATGCCCGCGGGCTGGATATGAGCAACGGTTACTTTCGCCAGGCAGATCTGCGTGGCGTGGATTTCTCCGCAACCCGGCTCGATGGCGCCAGCATCAATGCCGCCAAGATCTCCGGCACCCTGTTCCCCCGGGAACTGAGTGCCGAGGAGATCACGCTCTCGTTGCTGCACGGCACCCGCATGCGCTACCGGGACTAGGGCAGCCTTCATTCCCTGGCCAGCAGGGGCAGGTAGCTCGCATGCGCAAGGGGATTGGCTGCCACCAGGGGGGCGGCGTGCGACAGGGCTGCATCCATCTGCTCGGAAAGCCCGTCCTCCGCTTCGTGCAGGGACAGGCGCATACTGAGCGCCAGCAAGGTGGCCACAGGTGAAGGCAGCGCTCCATCGACGACCGCCTCCCGCGAGGCCGGTCGTCCCGGCAATTCCTCACCTGTCAGGCGCCAGCCATCGGGGCCATGGAATCGCTGCCAGGCGCTCCGCACCAGGACCCGCGCCCGTACCCGGTCCAGTTCGGCATCGGCATATTCCGCCCAGTCGAGCAGGCCGGCCGCCAGCTGGACGTAATCCTCCAGCTCACCGGGCAGGGCAAAGCCCCCTTTGCCGCGCATGCGATAGACCACATTCCCCTCGACCAGGTGGCGCACGAGATAATCCCGCAGTTCCCGCGCGGCCAGGTGATGGGCCTCCTTGCCGCTGACGCGCGCCAGCGCCACCAGTCCCTGCAGGGCAAGACCGTTCCAGGCCGCCAGCTGCTTGTCGTCCCGTGGCAGTTCACGTTGGCGACGCGCCTCGCGCAGACGCGCCTCGACCTCGTGCAGCTGCCGCCGCAGCTCGTCGGGCTCCAGGCCGCTGGCGCGCTGCACGGTAGGGAAGTCCGCCAGGCGCAGGGGCAGGTAACCGGCGGGGAAAGGCCTGCTCCCCTGCATGCCGAACCAGAGGCCGGCCAGCCGCCGCTGTTCTTCGTCCAGCAGTCGCTCCAGCTCCTGGTTGCTCCACAGGTAATACCCGCCCTCCACGCCCTGTCCATCCAGGGCCGAGAGACTGGAGACATAACCGCCATCGCCTGCGCGCATGCCACTGTGCAGGAATGCAAAGGTGTGTTCCGCCACCGCCAGCCATTCCGCATCGCCCAGCACCTCGGCGGCACGGGCATACAGAGCCAGCAGCTGGGCATTGTCATAGAGCATCTTCTCGAAGTGCGGCTCGCGCCAGCCCGGGTCCGTGGTATAGCGGAAGAAGCCGCCACCGAGATGATCGCGCAGGCCCTGCCGCGCCATCTGGCGCAGGGTGAGACGCAAGAAGGCGGCCCGGTCGCCGTCCGTCTGCGCGGCCTCGAGCTCCAGCAGCACCCGCAGCCGTGGTGCGTGGGGGAACTTGGCCTGGCCGCCGAAGCCGCCTTCGAAGTCATCGGCTTCTTCCCACAGGGCCTGTTCGAAGGCGGCCAGCAGCTCTGCCCCCCGCAATGGCCGCGCACGCGTGGCGCCATCCTGCCCGCGCAGTTCCTGCATGTCGACATGGGCCAGTCGCGTCAACGCCTCGCGCTCCTCGTTCCATGCCTGCTCCAGGTTCGTGATCAGCGCCAGGAAGTCCCCCGGTGGGGCATAGACCAGGCCCAGCAGGGGGTAGCCCTCCGGGGTCAGGAATACGTTCAGGGGCCAGCCGGCATGGCCGCGGGTCTTGCGCACGAACTCGATCAGCTGCGCATCCAGGGCCGGCTGCAGTTCCCGATCCACCTTGACGGGCAGGGTGAAACGATTCAGGCGCGCCGCGATGTCCGCATTGCGGAAGCTCTCGCGCTGCATGACATGGCACCAGTGGCAGGAGAAGTAGCCGCTGGAGATGAACAACAGGCGGCCTTCGCGCTGCGCCTGTTCCAGCAGGCCAGGGTGCCAGGACTGCCATTCGACCGGATCGTCGGCATGCAGCGCGAGATAGGGAGAGGGGTGGTCGACCAGCGGGGAACGCGCCTCCGCACCCAGGGCGCAAGGCAGGGCCAGCAACAGGGCCAGTGTCCAGTATTTCCAGCCCCAGGCGATTGCCAGGACCATGCTGCCATCCTCCTGTCGGCTCAGCTGTCCTGCCTGCCCTCGTCGCGGCTGCGTTCCTCCGTCTCGATGCGATCCAGCTCGGCTTCCATTTCCTCGACGGTCATGCCGGAGGCCGGTGTCGCGACCTCTTCTTCCTCGGGTGTGGCACGGACGAAATAGCGCGACAGCACGATACCCAGCTCGTACAGCACCCACATGGGCAATGCCAGCAGGGTCTGGGAAATCACATCGGGCGGGGTGAGCAGCATGCCGATGACAAAGGCCGCCACGATCACATAGGGACGCTGCTTGCGCAGGGTGGCAGGCGTGACGACGCCGCTCCATACCAGCAGGATGGTGGCGATGGGGACTTCGAAGGCCACGCCGAAGGCGAAGAACAGGGTCAGCACGAAGTCGAGGTACTTGCCGATGTCCGTCATCACCGACACGCCCTCCGGGGCGGTACCGGTGAGGAAGGCGAAGATCAACGGAAACACCACGAAATAGGCGAAGGCGGCCCCGGCATAGAACAGCAGGGTGCTGGACACCAGCAGGGGCATGACCTTCTTGCGCTCATGGCGGTACAGGCCCGGCGCCACGAAGCCCCATACCTGGTACAGGATGAAGGGTATGGCCAGGAAGATGGCCAGCACCAGGGTGAGCTTGAAGGGGATCAGGAAGGGTGACGCCACCTCGATGGCGATCATGGAACTGCCTTCGGGCAGGTGTGCGGTGAGCGGCCCGGCCAGCACCGAGAACAGCTGGTTGGCGAAGGGCACCAGCACCAGGAAGGCCGCCAGCACCACGAGCACCATGCGCAACACCCGGTCGCGCAGCTCCATGAGGTGGGCCATGAAGGGCTGTTCGTCCAGGTCTTCCGCGGGGGATGGCTTACCGGGTGTTTTCGTCATTGGAAATCTTTGCGGGTCCGGATTCCCCCGTCGAAACGGCCGGCGTATCGGGGACAGCCTTGACCTTGTAGTCCGGTTTCACCTTCTCGAGTTCATCGACCGCTTCCTGGGTCTCTTCCAGGATGTCATGGAGCCCGGGCAACTGTGCCTGCTTTTCGAGGGCCTTCTTGAGCTCATCGGCCGCCAGTTCTCGGTCGATGTCGGCCTTGACAGAGGCCACCATGGAACGCGCCTTGCCCAGCCACAGGCCGGCGGTGCGCGCCACCTTCGGCAGTCGCTCGGGGCCGACCACCAGCAGCATGACGATGCCAATCAGCATCAATTCGAAGAAACCGACATCAAACATGGCGGGTCATCCGTGCCGGCGCCAAGGCGCAGCGCCGGGTGCGATCAAACCTTGTCCTGCTCTTTGCGGGTCACTTCGCCGTCGATGACACGACCTTCCTGGTGTTCTTCCAGCTTGGCATCGGAGGACTTGCCTTCCTCCTCGCCTTCCTTGACCGCCTGCTTGAAACCCTTCACGGCGCCGCCCAGGTCGGAACCCAGGGTCTTGAGCCGCTTGGCACCGAACAGCACCAGCACGATCGCCAGTACAATCAGTAATTGCCAGACACTAATACCACCCATCTCACTTCTCCTCATCGTTGTGCCAGCAGGAGGGAGTCATCCCAGCCCTGTTGCCACAGCCTCATCGATAATTCATTGGCCACGGAATCCACGGAAAAACCGTTCAGGATGACTTCCGATCCATCCCATTCCCGTCGTTCCGGCGCATGCCGGAACCCATAGGGGTCGGCCCCATGGATGCCGGCATGCGCCGGCATGACGAATTCTCCAGAACGCCCATAACATACGGGTTTTTCCGTGTCATTCCGTGGCTTCCGTGGCCAAAAGCCGACCCGGCGCCATAGCCGGGTCTACTCACCACGCGCCGCCTTCTCCTCCAGCCCCGACAGGCCGAAGCGCCGCTCCAGCTCCGCCAGCACCGGTTCCGGCCCCAGGCCGCGCTCCGCCAGCATCACCAGGGTGTGGAACCACAGGTCGGCGGTTTCATAGACCAGGTGCTCGGACGAATCGCCCTTGGCGGCCAGTATGGTCTCGGTGGCCTCTTCGCCCACCTTCTTCAGTATGGCATCCAGGCCCTTGTGATACAGGCCGGCCACGTAGGAACTGTCGGGGTCCGCCTGCTTGCGTTCCTCCAGCACCCGGGCCAGTTTTTCCAAGGTATCATTCATATAGGACTCTTGCCGTCGCCGGTCTATTCCCGGTAGATCTCCGTGGGATCCTTGAGCACCGGCTCCACGGCCCGCCACTGCCCCTCCTCGAGGCGGTGGAAAAAACAGCTGCGTCTTCCCGTGTGACAGGCGATGCCGCCCACCTGTTCAATCTTCAGCAAGACTACATCCTTGTCGCAGTCGAGGCGAATCTCCTTGACCCGCTGCACGTGGCCCGATTCCTCGCCCTTGGGCCAGAGCCGCTGGCGGGAGCGCGACCAGTACACGGCGCGGCGCTCGGTCACGGTGCGCGCCAGGGCCTCGCGGTTCATCCAGGCGAACATCAGGATCTCGCCGCTGGCGGCATCCTGGGCGATGACCGGCACCAGGCCGTCTGCGGTCCACTGGATCTCGTCGAGCCAGGCCTCGCTCACAGCCGCACCTCGACCCCGGCGGCAGCCATGTGTTCCTTGGCCTGGTGAATGCTGTATTCACCGAAATGGAAGATGCTGGCGGCCAGCACGGCGTCGGCCTTGCCCTGCACCACGCCTTCCACCAAGTGATCCAGGTTGCCCACGCCACCGGAGGCGATCACCGGCACCTCCACCGCCTCGCTGACGGCGCGCACCAGTTCCAGGTCGAAGCCGTTCTTGGTGCCGTCGCGGTCCATGCTGGTGAGCAGGATCTCGCCGGCGCCGTAGTCCACCATGCGCCTGGCCCATTCGATGGCGTCGAGGCCGGTGGCCTTGCGCCCGCCGTGGGTGAAGATCTCCCAGCGCGGCGGCTCATCCTTGGCGCTCACGCGCTTGGCGTCGATGGCCACCACGATGCACTGGGAGCCGAAGCGCTCGGCCGCCTCGCGCACGAACTCGGGGCGCGCCACGGCAGCGGTATTGATGGCCACCTTGTCGGCCCCGGCATTGAGCATGCGGCGGATGTCGGGCAACTCGCGGATGCCGCCGCCCACGGTCAGGGGGATGAACACCTCGCCGGCCACCTGCTCCACCACGTGCACCATGGTCTCGCGGTCGTCGGAGCTGGCGGTGATATCGAGGAAGGTGATCTCGTCGGCGCCTTCCTCGTCATAGCGGCGCGCCACCTCCACCGGGTCGCCGGCGTCGCGGATCTCGACGAATTTCACGCCCTTGACCACGCGCCCGGCGTCCACGTCCAGGCAGGGGATGATGCGCTTGGCCAGTCCCATCAGTCCCCGTCCACCAGGCGGTTCGCCTCGGCCAGGTCGATGCTGCCTTCGTACAGGGCGCGGCCGATGATGGCGCCCGTGATGCCCTCGTCCTCGTGCGCCGCCAGGGCGCGGATGTCGTCCAGGGTGCTGACGCCGCCGGAGGCGATCACCGGGATGCTGATGGCATTGGCCAGTTCCGCCGTGGCCTCCACGTTCACGCCCTTCATCATGCCGTCGCGGCCGATGTCGGTGTAGACGATGGCCTCCACGCCGTCGTCCTCGAAGCGCTGCGCGAGGTCGATGACGCTGTGGTGGGACAGCTTGGACCAGCCATCGATGGCCACCTTGCCATCCTTCGCATCCAGGCCGACGATGATGTGGCCGGGAAACTCCAGGCACAGGTCGTTGACGAAGTGGGGCGCGCTGACCGCCTTGGTGCCGATGATGACGTATTGCACGCCGGCGTCCAGGTAGGCCTGCACCGTGTCCTCGTCGCGGATGCCGCCGCCCACCTGGATGGGCAGCTCGGGGAAGGCCTCGGCAATGCGGTGGATCGCCTCGGCATTCACCGGCTTGCCGGCGAAGGCGCCGTTCAGGTCCACCAGGTGCAGGCGCCGCGCGCCCGCGTCCACCCATTTCTGCGCCATCTCCAGGGGATCGTCGGCAAAGACGGTCTCGTCCTCCATGCGCCCCTGGCGCAGGCGCACGCATTTGCCATCCTTAAGATCAATGGCCGGGATCAGCAACATTGCTCGGTTCCTCATGGTTGATCGGATTCGCATTGCGTATGGGACGGGCGCGGCGCTCCTTGGATGCCGCGGCCTGCCACTCAGTCGCGCGTGGGCACTTCCCCGTTCCAGCGCACGAAATTGGCCAGCAGCTGCAGTCCCGCGTGCTGACTCTTCTCGGGATGACACTGTACCGCAAAGAGGTTTTCCCGGGCCACCGCCGCGGCGAAGCCCAGGCCGTACTCGGTACGGCCCGCCAGGTGGGCGGGATCCGCCGGCGTGGCATAGTAGCTGTGCACGAAGTAGAAGCGGCTGCCGTCGGGGATGTCCTTCCACAGGGGGTGGGGCGCCGTCTGGTGCACCTGGTTCCAGCCCATGTGGGGGATCTTGAGGCGCACGCCGCTGGCCGGATCCGCCAGGCCCTCGGGGAAGCGCCGCACCTGGCCCGGGATCAGGCCCAGCCCGTCCACGCCGTCGTTCTCCTCGCTGTGGTCCAGCAGGGCCTGCATGCCCAGGCACACGCCCAGCAGCGGCTTGTCGCGGGCCACCTCACGCAGCAGCGCGTCCAGGCCCAGGCGGCGCAGTTCCGCCATGCAGTCGCGGATGGCGCCCACCCCGGGGAAGATCACCCGGTCGGCGCGGCGGATGGTGTCGGGATCGGTGCTGACCCACACCCGGTCGTCGCCGGCCACGTGCTCGACGGCCTTGGCGATGGAGTGCAGGTTGCCCATCCCGTAATCGATGATTGCAATGGAGGCCATGGGATCAGGTCTTGGATCGGCGGTGAAGGATTTCGGCACGGGCCGCGCGCGGCGGCCCTACAGGCACCCCTTGGTGGAAGGCATGATGCCGGCCATGCGTGGGTCAGGTTCGAGGGCCATGCGCAGGGCGCGACCGAAGGCCTTGAATACCGTCTCCGCCACGTGGTGGGCGTTCTTGCCGCGCAGGCAATCGATGTGCAGCGTCACCTTGGCGTGGTTGGCAAAGCCTTGAAAAAACTCGTGAAAAAGGTCCACGTCGAAGTCACCGATGCGGGCGCGCGGGAATTCCACGGCGAATTCCAGGCCCGGGCGGCCGGAAAAGTCCACCACCACCCGGGACAGGGCCTCGTCCAGGGGCACGTAGGCGTGGCCGTAGCGGCGGATGCCCTGCTTGTCGCCCAGGGCCTGGGCGAAGGCCTGGCCGAGGGTGATGCCGATGTCCTCCACCGTGTGGTGGGCATCGATGTGCAGGTCGCCCCGGGCGCGGATCTCCAGGTCCACCAGGCCGTGGCGTGCCACCTGGTCGAGCATGTGCTCCAGGAAGGGCAGGCCTGTCTCCTGACTCACCTTGCCGGTGCCGTCGAGGTTCACGGTGACCGTGATCTGTGTTTCCAGGGTATCGCGGCTGACGCTGGCCGTACGTGCTGACATGACTTGACTACCTGTGGCGGCCCCCGCCCGGGGGCTGAGGGTGAATCCTAGCGGAAATTCCCTCGCCAGAGAACTGTCCCGGGCAAAAAATCCCGATTTTTCCTTGCCTTGCCCCGCCCCGGCCATAAGCGGCCGGCACCCCCGCCGGGATTGCAATTCATTGATTCAACACCATGAATCTGGTTCAATGGGGTCCTGTACCGTCAGGATGCACACCACCCAGTCATGGCAAACGCACAGCCCGGCAAGACCCTGGACATGGCGGCGGTCAAGGTCGCCTGCGCCAACTGCAACCTGCATAACCTGTGCCTGCCACTGGGCATCGATATCCAGGACATCAAGCGCCTCGACGACATCATCAATCGCAAGCGGCCGCTGGCGCGCGGCGAGTACCTGTTCCAGGCCGGCAGCCCCTTCCATGCCATCTACGCCATCCGTTCCGGCTCGGTGAAGACCTTCACCGCCACCGAGGACGGCCAGGAACAGGTCACCGGTTTCCACCTGCCCGGCGAACTGGTGGGCCTGGACGCCATCAGCTCCGACACCCACAACTGCTCCGCCCGCGCCCTGGAGACCACCAGCGTGTGCGAGATCCCCTATGACCAGCTGGAGGAACTCAGCAGCCATGTGCCCAGCCTGCAACGCCAGCTGCTGCGGGTGATGAGCAAGGAGATCCTGCAGGACGAGCACATGATGATGCTGCTCGGCCGCAAGGCCGCCGACGAGCGCCTGGCGGCGATGCTGGTGAGCATTTCCAACCGCTTCAAGCAGCGCGGTTTTTCCGCGCATGAATTCAATCTCAGCATGTCGCGCAACGACATCGGCAACTACCTGGGCCTGGCGGTGGAAACCGTCAGCCGCCTGTTCACCCGTTTCCAGGAAGAGGGCCTGCTGGAAACGGAGCGCAAGCATGTGCGCATCCTGGACCTTGAACGTCTCTCCACCCTCGCGGGCGCCAATCGCACCTCCGCCGGCAACTGATCCCGGTGCCGCCCGGCACCGATGCTACACTTTTATTGATGCACATCATTGTTTGCGCTCCCAGGTGCGGACACAGTATCTCCGAATCTTCTAATCATCCCTGAAGACAGCCGCGGAGCCCTTGCCCTGTGCAGTTCGCCACCCGCGCAACACGGAGGTATGCCATGCAATACAAGATCGTCAACACCCTCGTCGCCGGCGCCCTCGCCCTCGGCGCCACCCAGGTCCTCGCCCTCGAGCAGGGCGACTGGATCGTGCGCGTGGGCGCGGCCCACGTGAACCCCGATGCCAGCAGTGACCCCATCGCCGGCACCACCCTGGACGTGGACTCGAACACCCAGCTGGGCCTCACCCTGGGCTACATGTTCACCGACAACATCGGCCTCGGCCTGCTGGCGGCCACACCCTTCAAGCATGACATCAAGCTGGTGGGCGTGGGCAAGGCGGCCGAGACCAAGCACCTGCCCCCCACCCTCACCCTGCAGTACCACTTCGCCCCCAGATCCAACGTGCGCCCCTACCTCGGTGCGGGACTCAACTACACCAATTTCTTCAGCGAGAAGACCGTTGGCCTGGGGGATACCAAGCTCAAGCTCGATGACTCCTGGGGGCTGGCCGCCGAGGCCGGCGTGGACATCGACATCAACGATCGCTGGTTCGTCAGCGGCCAGCTCTGGTACCTGGACATCGACACCAAGGCCAAGCTGACCGGTGATGTAGCCGCCAGCCCGAAGGTCTCCATCGATCCCTGGGTTGTCATGATCGGGATCGGGACTACCTTCTAAAGTGTGACCAGCCGGGCGGTATCCGCGGGATACCGTCCGGCCCGTGCATCCCTATTGCTTTCATTTCCCGAGGACAGGTATGAACACGCAGACCACCTACAACTACAAGGTCGTGCGCCAGTTCGCCATTATGACGATCGTATGGGGTATCGTCGGCATGCTGGTGGGCGTCGTCATCGCGGCCCAGTTGGTTTGGCCACAACTCAACTTCGACATTCCCTGGCTGACCTACAGTCGCCTGCGGCCCCTGCACACCAATGCCGTCATCTTCGCCTTCGGCGGCTCGGCGCTGTTCGCCACGTCCTATTACGTGGTTCAGCGCACCTGCCAGACGCGGCTGTTCAGTGACGGCCTCGCCGCCTTCACCTTCTGGGGCTGGACGGTGGTCATCCTGCTGGCCGCAGTCACCCTGCCGCTGGGCATCACCGCCAGCAAGGAATACGCCGAGCTGGAATGGCCCATCGACCTGCTGATCGCCGTGGTGTGGGTGTCCTATGCCATCGTGTTCTTCGGTACCATTCTCAAGCGCAAGGTCAAGCACCTGTACGTGGCCAACTGGTTCTACGGCGCCTTCATCCTCACCATCGCCGTGCTGCACATCGTCAACAGCGCCGCCCTGCCGGTGAGCCTCACCAAGTCCTATTCCATGTACCCCGGCGCCATCGACGCCATGGTGCAGTGGTGGTACGGGCATAACGCAGTGGGCTTCTTCCTGACGGCCGGCTTCCTCGGCATGATGTACTACTTCGTGCCCAAGCAGGCCAACCGGCCCATCTATTCCTACCGCCTGTCGGTAGTGCACTTCTGGGCCCTGATCTCCACCTACATGTGGGCCGGCCCCCACCACCTGCACTACACCGCCCTGCCCGACTGGACCCAGTCCCTGGGCATGGTGTTCTCGCTGATCCTGCTGGCGCCCAGCTGGGGCGGCATGATCAACGGCATCATGACCCTGTCCGGCGCCTGGCACAAACTGCGCACCGACCCGATCCTGAAGTTCCTCATCGTCTCCCTGTCCTTCTATGGCATGTCCACCTTCGAAGGTCCGATGATGTCCATCAAGACGGTGAATGCCTTGTCCCACTACACAGACTGGACCATCGGCCATGTACACGCCGGGGCGCTGGGCTGGGTGGCCATGATCTCCATCGGTTCCATCTACTTCCTGATCCCAAAACTCTTCGGCAGGGAGCAGATGTACAGCCTCAAGCTCGTCGAGTGGCATTTCTGGATGTCCACCATCGGCGTGGTGCTGTACATCGTGGCCATGTGGATCGCGGGCATCATGCAGGGCCTGATGTGGCGCGCCGTCAATGCCGACGGCACCCTGACCTACAGCTTCGTGGAAACCCTGCAGGCCATGTACCCCTACTACTTCGTGCGCTTCCTGGGTGGCCTGGTGTTCCTGCTCGGCATGTTCGTCATGGCCTACAACGTCATCAAGACCATATCCGGGCACCGTGCGGTCGACGCACCCGTGCCGCAGACGGCCTGAGAGGAGAGCGATCATGAGTCATGAAATCGTCGAGAAAAATGTCGGCCTGATGGCACTGTTCATCCTGCTGGTCATCAGCGTGGGCGGCCTGGTGCAGATCGTGCCGCTGTTCTTCCTGCAGAGCACCACGGAGCCGGTGCAGGGCCTGAGCCCCTACTCCGCCCTGGAGCTGGAAGGCCGCGATGTCTACGTGCGCGAAGGCTGCTACGTCTGCCACTCGCAGATGATCCGTCCCTTCCGCGCGGAGACCGAGCGTTACGGCCATTACTCGGTGGCGGGTGAGTTCGTCTACGACCGCCCCTTCCAGTGGGGCTCCAAGCGCACCGGCCCGGACCTGGCACGTGTCGGCGGCCGTTACTCCGATGACTGGCATCGTATCCACCTGATCAATCCCCGGGACGTGGTGCCGGAATCCAACATGCCGGGCTATCCCTGGCTGGCGGAACGGGAGCTGGACGGCAAACTGACGCCGCGCAAGCTGAGTACCCTGCGCACCCTGGGCGCACCCTATAGCGACGAAGAGATCGCCAATGCCAGCGCGGCGGTGCAGGGCAAGACGGAGATGGACGCCATCATCGCCTACCTGCAACGCCTGGGCACGGCCCTCAAGTAAGGGAGACGCGAAAATGGACCTGATCTTTCTGCGTTCGCTGTTCACCGTGCTGATTTTCGTCGCCTTCATCGGCATCTGCTTCTGGGCCTGGAGCCGCAAGCGCAAGCCGGCCTTCGATGAGGCCGCGAATCTGCCCTTCGTGGAACCCGAGTACCCGGTGCAGGATAAGGAGCTGCGTCATGAGTAATGATATTTCGTTCAGTAGTGACTTCTGGAGCTGGTGGATCATCGTACTCACCCTGGGCAACATCGCCTTCTGCTGGTGGCTGATCGTCTGGACCATGAAAAAGCGCACGGGCGAGGCCGCCAGCGGCGACGTCACCGGCCACACCTGGGACGAGAGTCTGCAGGAATACAACAACCCCCTGCCACGCTGGTGGCTGTGGCTGTTCTACATCACCATGGTGTTCGGCGTGGTCTACCTGCTGCTCTATCCCGGCCTGGGCAAGTTCCCCGGCCTGCTGGGCTGGACCGGCAGCGGCCAGTACGAGCAGGAGATGGACCGCGCCGAGGCCCAGTACGGGCCCATCTTCGCCGCCTATGCCAGCCGCGACATCGTCGACCTGGCCCGTGACAGTGAGGCGGTGCAGGTGGGACAGCGCCTGTTCACCAACTACTGCGCCACCTGCCACGGCGCCGATGCCGGTGGGGGTAGCGGCTTCCCCAACCTGCGCGACGGCGACTGGCTGTGGGGCGGCACGCCCGAGGCCATCAAGACCTCCATCCTGGACGGTCGCCAGGGGGTCATGCCCCCCTGGCAGCCGGTGTTGGGCGATCAGGGTGTGGAGGAGGTCACGGCCTACGTGCTCACCCTCAATGGCCGCGAGGCGGACCCGACCCTGGCCGAGGCGGGCAGGACCCACTTCCAGAACCTCTGTGCCGCCTGCCACATGCCCGACGGCACCGGCCAGCAGGCCCTGGGGGCGCCCAACCTGACCAACAACCTCTGGCTGTACGGCGGCTCGCCGGGCGCGATCCGCCAGAGCATCGCCCAGGGCCGCCGTGGCAACATGCCCGCCCACCGCGATTTCCTCGGCGAGGACAAGGCCCACGTGCTGGCCGCCTATATCTACAGCCTGTCCCAGTGAGGTAAACGGCGCGGGGCCCTACCGGGTCCCGCGCCTGCCAATCCATGTCCGAATCGCAACGCAAAGGCCCCGATACCTCCTCCGAACCCATCGAGGAGGTGCTCTACGCCAAACGGCAGAAGATCTATCCCCGCGAGGTGCACGGCTGGTTCGCCCGCCTGCGCACCCTGGGGGTGGTTACGCTGCTCGGCCTGTACTATGGCATCCCCTGGATGGACTGGGATGGCCGTCAGGCGGTGCTGTTCGACCTGCCGGCGCGCCAGTTCCACATCTTCGGCCTGACCTTCTGGCCGCAGGATTTCTTCTACCTGGCGCTGCTGCTGGTGATCGCGGCGCTGTCGCTGTTCTTCTTCACCGCCCTGGCCGGCCGGCTGTGGTGCGGCTTCGCCTGCCCCCAGACGGTCTGGACGGAGATCTTCCTGTGGATGGAACGCCGCATCGAGGGTGACCGCGGCCGGCAGATGAAGCTGGACAAGGCCCCCTGGGGACCGCGCAAGCTGGCCATCAAGGGCGGCAAGCACACGGTCTGGATCCTGTTCTCGCTGTTCACGGGATTCACTTTCGTCGGCTATTTCACGCCCATCGAGCTGCTGTGGGCGAAGTTGCTGGCAATCGACCTCGGCCCCTGGGAGACCTTCTGGATCCTGTTCTACGGTTTCGCCACCTACGGCAACGCCGGCTGGATGCGCGAGCAGGTGTGCATCTACATGTGCCCCTATGCCCGCTTCCAGAGCGCCATGTTCGACAAGAACACCCTCATCGTCTCCTACGACCCGGAGCGTGGCGAGCCGCGTGGTTCGCGCAAGCGCGGCGTGGATCATCGCGAACTGGGGCTGGGGGACTGCATCGACTGTACCCTGTGCAAGCAGGTCTGTCCCACCGGCATCGATATCCGCGATGGCCTGCAGTACCAGTGCATCGGCTGTGCAGCCTGCATCGATGTCTGCGATGACGTCATGGACAAGATGAACTACCCCCGGGGCCTGATCCGCTACACCACGGAAAATGCCCTCGAACACCAGGAAACCCGCATTCTGCGCCCGCGTGTGTACGTCTACGGTACCCTGCTGCTGGTGCTGTGCGCCCTGCTGGTGTATTCCGTCAGCCAGCGGGTGCCCGTGGAGATCGGCATCATCCGTGACCGCGGCAGCCTGTACCGCGAGACCATGGAGGGCCTGGTGGAGAACATCTATACCCTCAAGATCGCCAACATGGACAAGCGCGACCATCGCTACCAGCTGGAGGTGAAGGGCCCCGAGGAACTGCAGCTGATCCTGCGCCAGCCGGACATCGCGGTGGCCTCCGGGGAGGTGCTGACCCTGCCACTGAGCCTGCGCATCGACCCGGTGCACCTGCGCAGCACCAGCAGCGAGGTCGAGTTCACCCTGCGCTCCACGGACGACCCGAACATCACCATCACCCAGACCGGCCGCTTCATCGGCCCGCTGACAGGAGCCCGTTGACATGTACAGCCAAGCCCTTCCCGCCCCCTGGTACCGCCAGTTCTGGCCCTGGTTCATCATCGCCATCCCCGCCAGCTCGGTGCTGGTGGGCAGCCTGATGCTGACCCTGGCGATCCGTAACCCCGACCCCATCGTGGTGGACAATTACTACAAGCAGGGCCTGGCCATCAACCAGCAGCTGGATCGGCAGCGGATCGCCGCCGAGCTCGGCATCCAGGCGCTGGTACGCTTCGATGCCGAGCGCGAGCGGCTGAGCATCGAGGCGCTGGAGGCCGGAACGCTGCAAGGCCCGCTGCAGCTACTGCTCATCCACCCGACCCTGGCCGGCCAGGACCGGGTGGTCACCCTGCGGGCGGACGAGGGCGGCCGCTATGTCCTGCCCCTGGCCGTCTCCGGCAACAGCCGCTGGCATATCGCCCTGGAATCGGAGGCGGCCGGCTGGCGGCTGGAAGGGCGCATCCGGCTGGCGGAAAATACCCAGCTGCTGCTGACGCCCGGCCTGTAGTGGCCGGGCGCGCACGATGGTCCCAACCCGGAGGCTGACAGCGTGAACGATATCCCCCGCATCCAACGCCTGGTTGCCGTACTCTGGCCATCCTTCCTGATGTCCGGGCTGGCCACCATCCTGTTCTTCACCCTGATCGATCCTGCCGACCTGATCATCCAGCACCGCAGCGTGGAGATCAGCCGCCTCGGCGCCTACAGCATCGGCTTCTTCCTGTTCTGGATCCTGACGGCGACCAGCTGCGCCCTGACCTGCTATTTCAACCGGCCCTGCCCCTGACCCATGGATATCGTTACCCGGGTCAACCTCAGGCAGCGCCGGATGGGATTCGTCCGGGGGACCGGACTCCTACGCGCGTCCCCTGTAGGAGCCCGCTCCGCGGGCGATCATGAGGGCATCCACGATCTGCACGATTACGCTGCGCTGATCGACCCTACAGGTCCGGATGGACCGGCGGCACCTCCAGCCAGAAGGTCACGGGCCCGTCGTTGACCAGCCCCACCTGCATGTCCGCCCCGAAGCTGCCGGCCTGCACCCGCGCGTACTGCAGGCGCGCCTGCAACGCCAGGTACTCGAACCAGCGCCGCGCCTCCTCCGGCTCCGCCGCAGTGGAGAAGCCGGCCCGCATGCCCTGGCGGGTGTCGGCCGCCAGGGTGAACTGGGGCACCAGCAGCACATCGCCCTGAACATCGCGGACACTGAGGTTCATGCGCCCCGCCGCATCGGCAAACACCCGGTACCCCAGCAGCCGCTCCAGCAGGCGATCCGCCTGCCCCGCACCATCGCCGCGCTGCACGCCGACCAGCACCAGCAGTCCCGTACCGATGGCGGCGATGGTCGTGCCCGCCACCACCACCTGCGCCTGGCTCACCCGCTGCATCAGGCCGATCACAGGCGCTCCGCAAACCCGTTGGTGGCCGCCACCAGGGCATCCACGATGCCCGCCTCGCCGGCCGAATGCCCGGCATCGGCGATGATGCGCAACTCCGCCTCGGGCCAGGCCTGGTGCAGGGCCCAGGCCTGCTCCACCGGGCAGACCACATCGTAGCGGCCATGGACGATGACGGCGGGGATGTCACGGATGCGCGGGACATCGCGCAGGATCTGGTTGTCCGCGAGGAAACTCTGGTGCATGAAGTACTGGCATTCGATGCGCGCCATGGCGAGCGCCCGGTGCGCCTCGCCGAAGTGCTCCGCCAGGGAGGGTTTCGGCAGCAGGGTGGAGGTACGCCCCTCCCATACGGACCATGCCCTGGCCGCCGCCAGCCGCTGCACCTCGTCGGCGCCGGTCAGCCGCCGGTAGTAGGCGCCCACCAGATCACCATGCTCCTGCTCCGGGATAGGGGCCAGGTAGTCCTGCCAGTAATCGGGAAACAGGCGTCCGGCGCCGGACTGGTAGAACCAGCGGATGTCCTGCTCACGACACAGGAAGATGCCGCGCAGCACCAGGCCCGTCACGCGTTCCGGGTGTGCCTGCGCATAGAGCAGGCTCAGGGTCGAGCCCCAGGACCCGCCGAACAGCAGCCAGCGCTCGATGCCCAGGTGTGCGCGGATGAATTCCATGTCCCGTACCAGGGCCTGGGTATCGTTGCCTTCCAGCTCGCCGTGGGGTGTGGACTGACCGCAGCCGCGCTGGTCGAACAGCACGATGCGGTAGCGATCGGGATCGAAGTACTGGCGGTGATAGGGTTCGCAGCCACCCCCCGGGCCACCATGCACGAACAGCACCGGGATGCCGCCCGGGTTGCCGCACTCCTCCACGTGGATCACATGGGGCGGGTCCACCGCCAGGCTGTGACGCACGAAGGGATGGATGGGCGGATAGAGACCGTTCACGGAAAACACCTCATATTTGTCGGGTGAAGCCCGACAACCCCAAAAAAAAGGGCGTGCAATGCACGCCCCTTTCTCAAACTCCCACGCGACGCCCTAGATGAACAGGCAGACGTCGGAGTCCTTGGCCACCGGCAGGAAGTAGGTGGCGCCGACGTAGTCGATGCCATCGATGAACTCGTCATGGCTGAAACCGAACACGTCCACCGTCATCTGGCAGGCCAGCATCTTCACGTCGG
>OBJA01001340.1_pt1 | contig 17358 bp, 19 predicted proteins | sample 1519751 | NCBI WGS metagenome assembly OBJA01 (sample SAMEA3881238, study PRJEB22517) | soil metagenome | biome: lake sediment; feature: soda lake sediment; material: sediment, water from around vicinity | place: India | collected 2013-12-23 | depth 3 m | reverse complement strand
CACCAGATGAGGTTGGTGGTCAATCCGCCCCACATAATGACTACATAAGAGACATTGTTGGCAAACAACGGATTTCCGCCTGCGGCTTCGGCTGCTTCAGCCATTGGTTTTCCGGATTCGATGCCGAAATTCATGAACGAACTCAATATCCCGGAAATTACGGCAATGATCAGTCCTTTTACCAGGCTGAACTCGGCGACGCTTTTTTTGCTTTGTTCTTTAGAAATTTCATTCTCCTTCATCATGCCGGCTTTGCCTGAAATGGCTATCCCCGCTATACAAACAAACACACCAAGCAATACCAGTTGTCCGCCGGGAGTGGACATCATGTCGGTGAAGGAAACCCTTCCCGCCATGGGGTTGATGGTATAATAAATGGAAGGCACAATGGCACCAAAAACAGCGCAAAAACCAAGGGTGACGGAATTGCCCAGCGACATGCCTAAGTATCTTACACCCAGGCCGTAAGTTAAGCCTCCAATACCCCATAAAAGCCCCATCATAAAGGTGAAGTAGAAGACGGTGCCGGAAGCGGAACCGATGATGCCCATAAAATCAGGAACGGTCAGGTAGGCGGCAACTGGCGGAACGATCAACCAGGAGAACAAACCGCCCACGATCCAGTAACTTTCCCAGGCCCAGCCTTTCACTTTATTAAAAGGCATGTAAAAACTTCCGGAGGCAAATCCACCGATTGAGTGGTAAATAATTCCTAAAATAGCTTGCATAGTCAGTCAGGTTAATCCTGTGAGAACAGGAATTTATTAATTTTGATTTCAATATTTCATAAGTCCGATCCCAAAAATAGGCTGATGGTTAGATTTTATCAATACACAAACTGGCAGATTATTTGCACTTTTTGATACCGATATGGAAGATTTTTTTAAATACCTTACCGCCGGGGAAGAAGACCGGAACTGGGGCTTTTTTGTGAATGTTGCCGGCTCATTTTTAGCGAAACCCGGGCAAGTGTATCCGCCGGTAAAACATCCCACCGGTTATCATTTCAACTGGGACAACGGCCGGGTTTTGCAGGAATACCAAATCAATTACATCACCCAGGGGGCTGGTGTGCTTGAAACTGAATCGGGAAATTTTGCGTTGAAAACAGGAAGCCTTTTTATCATTTCACCGGGTGTTTGGCACCGCTACAAACCCTATCCGAAATCGGGCTGGAAAGAACATTATGTAGGATTTAACGGCGAAATGGCTTCGCGGTTTTTGCAACACCCGCTGTTTTCAAAAAACCAGCCGGTACTAAATCCCGGAATTCGGGAAGAACTGATTGACACCTACTACAAAATTTTCGATCTAGTGCACGAAGAACAACCAGGTTTTCAGCAGATCGCTTCGGCGATGGTGGTCAAATTGCTGGGATATCTCATTTCGTTTGAAAAACAAAAGGAATTCACCGGGAAAAAAATTGCAGCGATCATTGAAGATGCGCGGTTTAAAATCAGGCAAAATGTTGATAAACAGCTCGACATGGAGAAGATGGCCGAAGAATACCACATCGGGTATTCCTACTTTAGGAAAATGTTTAAAAGTTATACGGGGGTGTCGCCCCACAAATATCATTTGGAACTGAAAGTGATGCGCGCCAAAGAATTGCTGCTGGCTACCGATAAAAGCGTCAAAGAAATCAGTTACGAGTTGGGTTTTCAAACCATTCATTATTTCAGCCGCCTATTTAAAGAAAAGGTCGGGAAGAACCCAACCGACTTCAGGCAGTAGATTTTTTGTTTTATATTGATTAAATGCGAGTTAAGTTGCTTGTTGTGACTCATTCTTAACAATTTCGCCGAACAAACGTTGGTAATGATAAACAGTTATGTGATGAGGCCACTTTTATATATTCAGGGTTGTTATTTTTTAATCACTGGCGTGTGGCCATTTCTGCATCTCGAAAGTTTTTTGGCTGTTACGGGCGACAAATACGATATTTGGCTGGTAAAGATGGTGGCGGCCCTCACCATTTCGGTCAGTGGTTTATTGTTGATTGCGGCTTACCGGAATAAAATCCACATCGAAAGTCTATTTCTCATTTTGGGAGCTTCCGTCAGTTATTTGCTGATTGATGTGGTGTATGCTTTTCGCAACCGCATCAGTAATATTTACCTGGCCGACGCGGCTGTTGAACTGCTCTTTCTGGCTGCCTGGGCTGTTATTCTGCTCAAAAACCACAAGCAGATTGACTGACCCAGCTAGTCCTCGAAAAAGCAGATTTTCAACAATTCCCATCAATTTGCTGTTTATCAATAAAAGATACAATGAATATTCCTGTCATTTCCTGGTTCGACAAAAACACCGTCAGGCTCCTGCGTTTTTCATTTTCGTTTTTTTTGCTTCCGGTTTTTTTATTTGCGCTGAGCCAGGCCGATGTGGTCATCTGGCCCAACGCACTGCTTGCTTTCATCATACTTCACCTTTTTATTTTTCCCGCCAGCAATGGTTACAACAGTTACCAGGACCGGGACGAAACCAGTATCGGCGGGTTGAAACATCCGCCCAAAGTGTCGGAAAATCTCTTTTACGCCAGTTTGCTGTTTGATATCACGGGGGTGTTGCTGGCAGTGGTTGTTTCGGTTTGGTTCTCATTTTTTGTGCTGATATTCATCGCCATGTCGCGTTTGTACAGTTACCGGGGCATCCGGCTGAAAAAGTACCCGGTGATTGGATTTCTCACGGTATTCGTGTTTCAAGGCGCCTTTGTTTATTTGATGACGATGGCGGCAGTGACAAACTTTTCTTTTTCGGGTTTTTTGAAGCTCGAAAATCTTATTTGTATGATGATTGCCAGTTTATTTATTGGCAGCATGTACCCGCTCACCCAAATTTATCAACACGAAGCAGATCGTGCCGACGGCGTAACCAGCATCAGTTACAAACTTGGGTATGCGGGGACTTTCGTGTTTTCGGCTGTTCTGTTTGTCGCTGCTTCTATTTTGCTGTTTTTTCTTTTTTGGCTTGAAGGACAGTTGATTGTCTTGCTGTTGTTCCTGATTTTTATTCTTCCGGTGGCCGTTTTTTTGACAAAGTGGTTCAGTTTGGTCAGAAAAAACACAGCAAACGCAAACTTTGAAAACACCATGAAAGCCAATCTCACCGCATCAACGGGCATGAACTTGTACTTTATGCTGCTGGTTATAAATAATCAGATGGCAATCTTTTAACTATGGGAAGGATCATTTCTATCGGGACGGCGGTGCCGCCATATTCAGCAAAACAGGTGGAAATACTTGATTTTATGCGCCGGGCTTATCAGGATGAAACGGCTTCGCGAAAGCTGAACATACTGTTTCATTCCAGCGGGATCGGTTCCCGGCATTCGGTGTTGGCTGATTTTGGTGAAAAGGCGCCCGGACAAGCTTCTTTTTTTGACGAACCACGACCACAGGTGAATGAAAGGATGCAGATTTATCGGCAAACTGCTGTGCCGCTTGCACTTGATGCCATTCAGGCTTCTTTCAGAAAAATAAATATGGATGCCGAAACTTTTGCGGTTTCCCACCTCATTACCGTGAGCTGCACCGGTTTGCAGGCGCCCGGATTAGATGCCATTCTCATGGAAGAAATGAGCTTGCCGGGCGATATTTTTCATACATCAGTCAACTTTGCGGGCTGTAATGCGGCTTTTTCGGCACTCAAAATAGCTGATATGATTACCAGAACCGAAAAAAATGCCCGGGTGCTGGTGGTGTGTGTTGAATTGTGCACGCTGCATTTTCAGCCTAAAAACAACCACGATAACCTGCTGTCGAACACCATTTTTGGCGACGGGGCGGCGTCTGTGCTGATGGTTTCTGAAAGTTTTGCCGAAACTCAGAAATGGCCGGGGTTGTCGGTTGATGGGTTTTATTCTGAATTGCTTTCCGAAGGTAAAGACCTGATGGGCTGGAACATCACTCCACTTAACTTTGAAATGGTGCTGAGCGCCAAAGTGCCGGCTTTTATCGGGAAAAGTATTAATAAATTTTTGAGGAAAGCATCGCAAAAGCTGGGAGTTGACGTGCGGAGTGCCGGCAAATGGGCAGTTCATCCGGGTGGGCGCAAAATACTCGACGTTGTGAAAACAACGCTGGAACTGACAGAGGTGGAGATGAAATATTCATATGAAATTTTGCATGAAAACGGGAACATGTCGTCGCCTACCATTCTTTTTATTATCAGCAGGATATTGGAAGATTCAATGAAGCCGGGCGAAACCATTCTGGCGGTCGGTTTTGGCCCGGGAATCAGTATTGACTCAGCTTTATTTACCTATGGCCGATAAATTTAAACAGCGTTCAACACAAAGCGAGTGGCTCGACCGCCCGGGTATTCCCCAAAAATTGCTGGAACAAAACCTCCGCGAACTCGATTTTCTGAACCGGTGGTTTGGCGGCCATCAAATTTCGCTTGCGGGTTTGAAAAAGCTGGCAACCGACAAAAGCCGGCTGTATCGCCTTGCCGACCTTGGCTGCGGCAGCGGCGACCTGCTGAAATACCTCGCGAAGTGGGCCCGCAAAAATGGCCTGCTATTGAAACATACTGGTATCGACAAAAATCCCGGCGCCATTGCATATCTGAAAAAACACTGCAGCGGTTTTCCTGAAATTGAAGGAATGGTGTGCGACTATAAAGATTTTTTGAATGGAAAACAACCGGTTGATATTATCCATGCATCGCTTTTTTGCCACCACTTGTCCGACAATGAATTGGTCGGATTTTTCAGGCAGACGAATGCCGTGGCGAAAATGGGGTTTATAGTCAGCGATTTACAGAGAAATCGCTTTGCCTATTATGGGGCGAGGTTGCTGACCGTGCTATTAAATGGCTCAAAGCTGTCGAAAAACGATGGCCCCTTATCGGTGCTGAGGGCTTTTAAACAAAGTGAGCTGGAGTTGTTGCTGAAGGAAGCAGGCGTGAAAAATTACCAAATTCAACGCAGGGGCTTTTTCCGTTTTTTGATCGTAGGTGGGCAAAATTTCAACCTGCAAAATGGCAGCAAATAGCCGGAAAATGAAAGTTCCGGCAGCAAAAAATACTGACGTTTTGATTGTTGGCGCAGGCCCGGCGGGACTGATGATGGCCTGTCAATTGGCGCGTTTCGGCATCAATTTCCGCATCATCGACAAAAACCAGTCACGGCCCGTTTATTCCGGAGCGTTGATCGTGCACGCCGCCAGCCTCGAAATTTTCCAACAAATGGGAATTGCCGGTAAAGCCATCTCGCAGGGAAAAACAGTAAAAGCGCTTTCTGTCGTTTTTAGCTCGAAAAAGTTTCGGTTTGAATTGGAAAATATGGGCAGTGGGCTGAGCCGTTTTACATCGATGCTGATGCTTGAACAATCAAAAACTGAACAGTTGCTGGGTGATTTTTTGGAAGAAAACGGGCATCATGTTGAAAGAAAAACGGAATTGACTGGCTTTTTACAAAAGCATGAGGGCGTTGCGGCAACTTTAACATTGCCGGACGGAAAACAGGAAACATTGCAGGTTGGTTACCTGATTGCCGCCGACGGCGCTCAAAGTACCATCAGATCAGCATTGGGCGTTCCTTTCCCTGGAAAAACAAACCCTCAACCTTTGTGTATCACCGACTGTCGCTCCGATGTTGACCTGCCGCCAGGCGAGATTCAATTTTCGTTTTTAAATGGCGCGTCGGTCGGATTTTTCCCGATTTCCGGCAATCGGTGGCGGATTGATGCAACTTTTGCCGGAAGTGGGGTAAACGACGGGAAACGTACTTTTCCGGAGGTGCGGGAAAATTTCAGCAACCAAATGGGAATTCAAATTGATCATCCGGACTGGTTTTCAGTGTTTCATTCGCATCGTCGGTATGCAAAACGTTTCCGCGTCAACCGGTGCTTTTTGATTGGCGACGCGGCTCACGTTTTCAGCCCGGTGGGCGCGCAGGGCATGAACAACGGTTTGCAGGACGCACAAAACCTCGCGTGGAAGCTGGCTTTTACGATTCTTGGAAAAGCCAAAGCAGAAATACTTGCCTCCTACGAAGCGGAAAGAAAACCATTGGCCGAAAGAATCTCCGCGGTTACCGACGGGTTTTTCAATATGGCAGCTTCTGACCGGGCTTTTTACAGGTTTGCCCGGCTGTGGATGTTGCCTCTGTTTCTGAAGTTGTCGTTTCGTTTGTTTTCAGAACAGAAAGTACAGCACTTTCTTTTTCGTAAAATTTCCGGAACGGGCATCGTGTATCGCAAAAGTGCGTTGGTAGAAGGTGGCGGCCATTTCCACGGGCCAAAACCTGGTAGCCGGTTGCCTTTTGTTTTTTATGAAGAAAACGGCAAAAGAAAAAATATTCAGGAACAGGTGAACGGAACGGTTTTTTTCCTTTTAATTTTTCAGAAAAACGAAAAAAGAGGGGAGGAGTTGGCGCGGGTTGTAAGAGGTTTTGCTGAAATGGTTGCCGTTCAATTCGTCCCTTGTCATGCTGGAACAAAAGAATTGTACCGCCGGTTTGGCATAAAAACCGGCGGCTGGTATCTGGTGCGGCCCGATTTGTACATTGTTTGCCGGTCGGACGCGATGGATCTGCAACGATTGGAAACCTGCCTAAAGCAATTTTTGACGCCTCCAATTTTTTCACCGATTTAAACTATTAAAGACAGCCAGATGAAGAACCAACTTTCTGAAAAAAAATTCTTGTTTTGGCAACAATGGCTTTTTTACAGCAGCCTGTTGTTTGCAGTTTTTGGCGTGGTGCTGGCTGTGTATGGCGACAATCCATTGTTTCGTCCTTACAACAGATTGTTGGCCGAAATATTTTTTGATGAGCCGGACTTTCCTGAAAAGGCGGACCTTTTCAGGGCTTTTACACTCGGCCCATTGGGCGGAACGATTGCCTGCTGCTATATTTTGCTGGCTTTTATGGCCCGTTTCCCTTTCAGAAACAAAGAAAAATGGTCGCGCGATGCTATTGTGGCGGCTTTTGGCATTTGGTTTATACTCGATTCGGCCGTATGTCTTTATTACCAGGTTGATATTCAGGCATACGCCGTCAATGGGCTTTCGCTGCTTCAAAAAGCGTTGCCGCTGGCATTTACCTGGAAGTATTTTCGCGGCAGTTCCGTTGCATAAAATGCACTACATGAGGAGATTGTTCCACAGAGAAACTTTTTGCGGGTAGCCAAAATCCCCTGCCCGACATGATTTCTTAACAGAATAAGCCGAAAGGAAACCCGGTACGTGTTTTGAAGTTTTTGCTACCGTATTATTTTTTTAAATATTAAAACAAAAAGTTATGGCTGAAAAAGAAACACCGAAAAAGACTTCGGGAAGAAAAGACGAGCTGCAAAAAAAAGCAAAGGAAGAACAGCATAAAAAAGAAGGCAGAAGAGACCTCGAATCGGGCGATAACCCGGATGAAAGGAAACGAATGTTGAAATGATTGATCGTCTTTTGTGGGTTAAAAAAATCTCTCATGAAGTTTTTTTGAAATCTGATGAAAGAATCATAAGTTCGGGATCATTTTTCCGGCAAAAACTGCATTTTATGCGTCATCAGCTTTTTAAGCCCGCTAATTTCCTGAAGCATCTTGTCAGGTACTACTGCGTCATGGAATCGGAAGCAGGAGAGGCCGATATGGAGGAACGGGTGATTCCGGCAGGAAATATCCAGTTGATGTTTCACTACAAAAAAACGTTTACCTCCCGCTTTCAGGATGGAAGGTCCACCCGGCAGCCACAAACAATCCTGGGCGGGATGAGCAATTCTTTTTTTGATGCGTCAACCAATGGGGAGACCGGAGTGATTTTTGTTTCTTTTTTTCCTGCCGGGGCTTGTCACTTTTTCCCCTTTCCACTGATTGAAATTGAGAATCAAAATATTGATCTTTCCTGTATTTATGGCAGTGAAATCAGGCGGGTCGAATATCTGCTACAGGAGAAAAAATCCGCAGCGGAACGGATTGAAGTGGTTGAGCAATTTTTAATCAGCAGGTATACATTCATCCCCGATGGGAATCTGCGCCTGATCCATGCGGCGGTGGAGCTGGTTTACCGGTCTGGCGGACAGATTTCAACAGTGGAACTGGCAGAAACGTTATCGGTTACCAATCGGACCCTCGAACGTAAGTTTGCTGAGTTTATCGGTTTTACACCTAAACGTTTTGCCGGATTGATCCGTTTTCAGCACATCCTCTCCGATATTGGCGACTGCAACAGCTTGACGCAGTGCGCGTACCGGCATGGTTATTTCGATCAGGCACACTTTATCAAAGATTTTAAGGCATTCTCGGGATATACGCCTGGCGAGTTTGTCGAAAAACTTGGCAGTTGTGCCTCTGAAAAACCAAGCTTCAGTGCACCGTGATTTTGTCGTTTTTTTACAATCTTTAGGCCGGCGCAACCCCTACTTTTGGACAACATTTAAAAAGTCAGATTACCAAAATTTAATGCGAAAAGTATGGATCAACAGGATTTATTGCAACAGGCAAAAGAAGACCTGCAGATGTTGTGCTCAATCATTGGCGATCGCAGGGTCGGAGGAGAGGGCAACCGTCGGGCTACCCGCTATGTAAAAAAAAGATTTCAAAAAGCGAATTGGCTGACCGAAGAGACTTTGCTTAAGGTGATGGACTGGAAAACAGCCGGGGCCACCTTGAATTGCGGGCAGCAAACTTTTGAAGTGTTTTCTTCTCCATATTCGCCGGGATGTTTGGTGAAAGGCGAATTGCTCCCGGTTGACACCCTGGCAAGCTTGCAGGCATCCGACCTTCGAGGAAAGATTGTTTTGCTGTACGGCTCTGTTGCGGAGGAACAGATTATGCCCAAAAATTTTGTGTTTTACAATCCGGAAGAACACCAACAGATCATTGCTGCACTTGAGCGGGGCCAACCCAAAGCGATCGTTTGCGCTACCGGGCGAAATTCAGCAACTGCCGGCGGGGCATATCCTTTCCCGCTTTTTGAAGATGGAGATTTTGATATTCCTTCGGTCTATATGAAAGACACTGAAGGTGATAAATTGCTTGTTTTTGCGGGGCAGGTGGCCGAGTTGCGTTCTGAGGCAGAGCGTATTCCTGAAAAAGCATTTAATGTAATTGCGGGAAAAGCCGGAACAAACGGACAACGAATTGTGGTGTCGGCGCACATTGATGCTAAAATTGGCACCCCCGGCGCTATCGACAATGCGACCGGGGTGGTAGTTATGCTGTTGCTTGCCGGATTAATGAAAGAATATCATGGGAAATACGGCGTCGAGTTTGTGGCTTTCAACGGTGAAGATTATTACGCAGTTCCCGGTCAAATGATGTACATCAGTCAAAACAGCGGAAGGTTTGACGAGGTCGTTTTAAATATTAATATTGATGGCGCCGGATACAAACAAGGTTTATCGTGCTTTTCAGCCTTTGGTTTGCCTGCTGGTATTCAAAATAAATTCGACAAGCTTATTCAAAACAATCCGAACATCGAAGAAGGGCTTCCCTGGGTGCAGGGCGACCACAGTATTTTTGTGCAGCTTGGCCGGCCTGCTGTTGCCGTCAGTTCCAGTTGGTTTATCAATCATATGGAAAACCAGGATGTCACACACACACCGAAAGACAACCTGGGGATTGTAAATTATGAACGTGTTGTTGAGTGTGCACTGGCGATAAATGATTTGATAATCAGCTTGAATGAATAAAGCAGGGATGAAATTTTGAAACATGTTCGTTTTCAATCCACCGTTAAAATGCTATTCAACAAGTTCAGAAAACTGAAAAAGAGGTTGTCTTTATTTTTGGCAACCTCTTTTCTGAATTTTCAAACCACATTCACCTTTTCCAGATGATCCTGGCCGGCCATAATCGCCTGCAGGTTTAGCGGGATTAACTTGTGATGTCGTTCGGGAAGCGATTTCTCCAATCCCTTGCGGATGCTTTCCATTTTTACAACCGGTTTCGCTTTCAGGTAAGCGCCCAAAACCACCATGTTGAAGGTTTTCACGTTCCCAAGATCAGCGGCGATTTTGGTTCCTTCAATCTTGTAAATATTGATGTCCCTACGTGTTGGCGGGTGAACGATTCCATTGGGATCGTACAACAAAACGCCGCCGGGTTTAACGGCTTTTTCAAATTTGTCCATCGACTGCTGGTTCAGGATGATTGCGGTGTCGAACTGGTGAAGGATGGGCGAACTAATCCGCGTATCGCTGATGATGACAGAAACATTGGCGGTTCCGCCGCGCATTTCCGGCCCGTACGACGGGAACCAGGTCACTTCCTGGTCTTGCATCACACCCGAATAAGCCAGAATTTTCCCCATGGAAAGCACCCCTTGTCCGCCAAAACCGGCTATAATAATTTCTTCAGTCATGATTTCAGGTTTTAGTTCTTTTTATAATAAGCTTCCGGGGCATCTTTTTGGGCGTCTTTCATGTCGCCCACCGGATAAAACGGGAACATATTTTCTTCCATCCAAACATTGGCTTCAACAGGAGTCATGCGCCAGCCCGAATTGCAGGTTGAAACGATTTCAACAAACGAGGTCCCCTTTTTATCCATCACATTTTGAAAGGCTTTCTTCAGTGCTTTTTTGCATTTTCGCGAAGTTGCCGGTGTGTGTACCGACTGTCGGGTGACATAAGATGTTCCCGGTAATTGCGCGATCAGTTCGGTGATTTTGAGCGGGTAACCGTTACGGTCAACATCGCGGCCACAAGGTGTTGTGGAAGTCACTTGCCCAAGCAGAGTGGTTGGCGCCATTTGGCCGCCGGTCATCCCGTAAATGGCATTGTTGATGAACACCACCACGATATTTTCGCCTCGGTTGCAGGCGTGCATAATTTCGGCAGTGCCGATTGATGCCAGGTCGCCGTCGCCCTGGTAGGTGAAAACTACTTTGTCGGGGTTCACCCGCGAAATGCCCGTGGCAACCGCCGGCGCACGTCCGTGTGCGGCTTCCTGCCAGTCGATGTCGATATAATTATATGCAAAAACCGAACAGCCCACCGGCGAAACGCCTATTGTTTTTTCCTGAATGTTTAATTCTTCAATCACTTCGGCAACCAGTTTGTGCGCAACGCCGTGGCTGCAGCCCGGGCAATAGTGCATGGTATTATCGGTCAACAGTGTTGGCTTTTGATAAACCAGGTTTTCGGGTTTGATAATATCTTTTACATCCATCTTTTTAAGCTTCAACGAGTTTTTGTTCCAGGGCATTAACAACTTCATCGGGAGAGGGGATAATGCCACCCATTCTTCCAAAATGTTTAACAGGGATTTGACATTTGGCGCATCCAACTGCCAGTTGTACATCTTCGATCATTTGACCGGCATTCATTTCCACCGTCATAAAACCTTTCACCCTTTTTGCCAGTTCGGCAATCGGTTTTTTAGGAAAAGGATATAAGGTGATGGGCCTGAGTAAGCCGACTTTTAAGCCTTTTTCGCGGGCCAGTTCGACCGATTTCTGACAAACACGTGCCGACGATCCGAAAGCCACCAGAATATATTCCGCGTCATCGCATTGGATCATTTCGTAGCGGACTTCCTCTTCTTCCATCTGCCGGTATTTTTCCTGGAAACGCAGGTTGTTCATCTCCATTTTTGCCGATTCCATCTCGAGTGAAGTGATGATGTTACGCTCACGGCCGGGTTTTTTGCCAAGCGTAGCCCAATGGCCGTATTTTTCTTCAATTTCTGCGGAAGTTAGCCGGGGCTGGAAATCGCTCAGCTCCACTTTTTCCATCATCTGACCAATCGCTCCGTCGGATAAAATCATGGCAGGGTTTCGGTATTTGAAAGCCAGTTGAAAGCCCAACTCTACAAAATCGTTCATTTCCTGTACCGAGGCCGGCGCAAGGACAATCAGCCTGTAGTCGCCATGACCGCCACCTTTGGTCGATTGAAAATAATCGGCCTGCGAAGGCTGTATGGTTCCCAGCCCGGGGCCGCCACGCTGCACATTCACGATCAGGCAAGGCAGTTCGGCGCCGGCAATGTAGGAAATCCCCTCGGCCATCAGGCTGATTCCGGGGCTGGATGACGAGGTCATCACTTTTTTTCCGCTTCCGGCAGCACCGTAAACCATATGGATGGATGCAATTTCACTTTCAGCCTGAAGGACCACCATGCCGGTTTCGTCCCACGGCTCACGCACCATTAAAGTTTCCATCACTTCTGATTGAGGTGTGATCGGATATCCGAAGTAACCATCGCAGCCACAGCGAATTGCAGCTTCGGCGATGACTTCGTTTCCTTTCATTAATCGTAATTCTCCCATACAGTAATTTATGATTTATGAATGATGAATTATGAATCGATTCTTTGTTTTTGTATTGATGCTCGCAACTCACTACCCGTGACTCAGTACTTTTACCCGGTAAACCGTAATACATGAATCGGGGCAAACTACTGCACAATTGGAACAACCAATACAGGCGTCGGGGTTTTCCATATAGGCATACTGATAGCCTTTGCTGTTCACCTGCCTGTTTTGTGCCAGAACCTCTTGCGGGCAGGCGACCACACAAAGGCCGCAGCCTTTACATTCTTCGGTGTCAACAACGACTGCTCCAACTACTTTTGCCATGGTTTTTTCTTTTTAAATTTATAGCCGCCGGGGCCTGTTTTTTTCTGAATATGGCCAGGCGGGGCATACAAAACTAGGATATCACGCTTCTTTTCGCTGCAACAAAAGTTGCGAAATCAAATCTTGTTCAATATCCGGGTAAAGATGTTCCGGTGAATCCCGAGGTACGAGGCCACATGCTGGCGTTGCACCCTGGACACCAGGTTGCCGTGTTCTTTTACAAAACGTTTTACCCGTTGCGAGGCAGTCAGCGACTGGAGCATGTGCACCCTTCTCAGGGCGTTCACATAACTTTCTTCGGCCATACGTCTCACCAGTTCCTGCAAGCGGGTGTTGCGTTTTAAAGTTTCGTCAAATTCACTTTTGGTAACGAATATCAGTTCTGAATCTTCATAAGCCCGGATCATCTCCGTCGAATTTTCGCCCGAAAGAAAAGAGCCGTGGCTGCTGACAATGGCGTTGTCGGGCGTATAGAAAAAACGCGAAATCCATTCCTGCCCGCTTTCGGCCACGTAGGTGGCATACATCAGCCCGTTTAAAAGTATTCCCAGTTTTTGGTTCGGTTCTCCGTAATCCAGAAATGTTTCCCCTTTTTTTAAATGAACAGGCGCCAGTGCCGAAAAAAATTCTTTCAGTTGCACCAGTGGCTGGTTATTCGGATTTGTCGAAGAATAGACGCTCATTTTTAGTTGGTTATAGGGAAGTCTGCTGCAAACTGTTCCAGTCTTTTTCCCAGATCGGCAAACTGGTCGCGGCTGACATGCGAAACGCAGGCCCGCAGCCCTTCTTTTTCGCTGCCGGTGTTTTTTAAAGTGATGGCGCTGATCCCGTAATACAGCAGGTTCGACAACAGCTTTTCGCCCGACATTCCAGGATAAGTGATGGTGAAATAAAATCCATCAGCCACAGGATCATCGCCATCTTTTTCGTAAACAATCCGGAAATTGTTTTTCAGGAAAAGCGCTTTCATCATTTTGGCTTTTTCGCCGTATTCTTTTACCTCCTCAACAAAGTTGAAAACGCCGTCGTTGGCTGCTTTAAACATGGCTGCCACTGCGTACTGCGCCGAATGGCTTGTGCCCGAGGATAAGGCGTATAAAACCTTCAGCGTGACCGTATTGCCAAAACTGTTGCTTTGGAAACGGGTTTTCAGGTTTGCGTAGTCCCGGTTATACAAGGCGTCCGAAATGGCCATCACGCCACAGCGCTGGCCGGCGTACGAAAATATTTTCGAGCTTGAAATAAACAGTACGTAATTGTCGGTGTAATGTGCCACAGTGGGTTGATACGGCGGCTTGCCGGGCGTGTACAAATCTTTGCGGAAATCCATGGCGAAATAAGCCAGGTCTTCCATCACGATCACATCGTACTTTTTAGAAAGTTCGCCAATGATTTGAAGTTCGGCTTCGGTGAAACAGATCCAACTCGGATTGTTGGGGTTGGAATAAACGATGGAGTTGATGTTTCCTTTTGAAAGTATACTTTCCAGCTTTTCCCGCAGTTTTTCGCCCCGGAAATTAAACACATCAAAGGTTTCGTATTGATGTCCCATCACCAGCATTTGCTGTTTTTGCACCGGGAAGCCGGGATCGATAAACAGTACGGTGTCTTTCACCGGATCAACATTGCTGGCGACCAGCAAGGCCGCGTAAGTTCCCTGCATAGAGCCCACCGTCGGGATGCAGCCCGCCGGCGAAACGTCCACGTCCATAAACAACTTGATAAAACGTGATGTTTCTTGTTTTAACTGACGGATGCCGTCCATCATCGGGTATTTGGAGGCCACGCCGGATTTCAGCGCTTCAATTTCGGCATCAACGCCTACTTTTGCAGGCGGCAACCCCGGAACGCCCATTTCCATGCGCACAAATTTTTCGCCGCTTTGTTCTTCAATGAGGTTTACCAGCGAAACCACTTCGCGGATGCTCGCCCTGCCGACGTTTTCGATACGAAGTTTGGCGATATTTTGATCAACAAGCTGTTGGTTAATTGGTGTTTTTTTCATTAGCCGGATTGAAATTGTCCTTAAAAAAAGCAAAGTATTCCCGATTTACCAAACGCCAAAACAGTTTTGCTGAACGGGTTTTTCGAATCGAAAATACTTCGCTTCGTCCAAAAATAAATTGATATTTTTTTGAAACGAAATGAACTAATTTATCAGAAATTCAGGCCTTTTGATGTGCCTGAATTTTATCATGTTTTTTTGATCAGAAACCAAAATCATCTTTGATGGATGCGATCCAACGCGAAATCCGTTCGTCGGTCAGTTCCGGTTCAAAATCTTCGTCGATGGGCAGGCCCACAAATTTGCCCCCTATCAGCGCTTCCGAATCTTCAAAGTCATAACCTTGCGGATCAACGTCGCCAACAATTTTTACGTTCTGTTTTTTTAGTTCTTTTGCCAGAACGCCCATCGCGTTCACAAAATGTTCGGGGTAGGTGATGTGGTCGCCCAGCCCAAAAATGGCAACGACTTTGCCCGAATAATCGATTTTGCCGACCTCGGGGAGAAACCGGCTCCAGTCGGTGTTGGCGTATTCCGAATCCCAGGTTTCTTTTCCAACCGTTGAAATGCCAAAAATAATTTTGTCGTATTTCTCAAGGTCATCAGCCGTAGCCGAATTTACCGGCACCAACTCAATTTTTTCTTCACCGACGGCCGCCGCTATTTTTTCGGCCACCCGGTGCACGGAGCCTTTTTCAGGCCCAAAAAATAATCCTGTTTTGTTCATAATCAGCTTTTTATTGGTTCTGAATTTCAAGTTCGCCCCTGATGTATTCGCCTAAAATAGACATACTGGAAACATTTTTCAAAATCAAATGAATGGCGCGTTCATAATTTTCAACCTTATCCCATTCCACGTCCACGTGCATGGTGTATTCATTGGGTTTTCCCAAAATTGGCACCGATTGTATTTTGTTAAGGTTAATTTTATTTTCGGCAAAGATGTTGAGCACTTTAGCCAACGCACCGTAATAATGGCCCACTTCGAAACACAGTGAGGCTTTGTTGTTTTCAGGCAGATGGTTGGCATGTTTTGAAAGAATCCAAAAGCGGGTGTAATTTTTTTTGTTTGTTTCGATGCCTTTATCAAGCACCTCGAGGCCGTAAAGTTCGGCTGTACGCAAATTGCCGATTGCGGCGGCGTCTTTCAGGTTGTCTTCTACCAACAGCTTGCCCGAAGCGGCGGTGTCCTGGTTTTCCCGGATTTTGGCGTTGGGAAAATATTTCTCAATGTATTCGGCACACTGGCGGATGGCGATCGGGTGCGAATAAATGGTTTTAATGTCTTCGGTTTTACCTCCGGGCAACATCATCAGGTTCATTTGGATGTGGAGGTAAATTTCGCCGATAATTCGCAGGTGATAGTCACGAATGAGGGAATAGTTTTGCAAAATACTTCCGGCAATCGAGTTTTCAATGGCCATTACGGCAATATTAACCTGATCGCTGTCAATTAGTTCGCAGACACTTTGAAACGATTTACATTCGACTACTTCAATTTCTTCATCACCAAAATAGTTTCGCGCAGCATCTTCGTGAAAGGAACCGGCAATTCCCTGAATAGCAATTTTTTTCATTTTTTCAGTTTATAAAAAGACCGGGACAAGTTACGCAAAAAGCTTTTTATATCTTTCCCGGGCAGCCGGAATGACTGCAAAAATTAACAAAGCCACAAAAGAGCGTGCGGGTAAGGCCTGTTTAAATTTTATATAAATCGCTCGCTTTGACCAGTTCCAGTTGGTGTTCCTGTAAAACGCGGATACATTTTTCGATGTTGGCCGGTTTCAGGACGATATTGGCTGAAAGTTTGTCCATCGAAAAAGCATACAGATATTCGATAAAAACCTCTTCTGCCGACAGAATATTCAGCGCTTTGGCGAGTGCGCCTGGCACGTTGGGGCTGCTCAGGCAGATCACATCTGTCAGACTGACTGAAAAATCGGCTGCTTTCAGCACTTTCAGTGCATTTTCGGGTTCGGAAACAATCAACCGGAGGATGCCAAATTCAGAGGTGTCGGCAATGCTGAAGGCCGACATGTTGATATTGGCATCGGCCAGCAGTTGTGAAACTTCGTTCAGCCGCCCGGTTTTATTTTCTAAAAAGATGGATAATTGTTTGATGATCATCTCGTTTTTCTCCTATAAATTTCGGTTGTCGATTACCCGTTTGGCTTTTCCGGCCGTACGTTCAATCGTTTTCGGTTCAACCAGTTTCACCTGTACGGATATTCCCAGTGTGCTTTGAATGTTCTGGGTGATTTTTTTACGGAGCAGTTCCAGTTGTTTAATTTCATCGGAAAAGAACTGTTCCTGCACTTCCACCATCAGTTTCAGCGTGTCTAAATTACCTTCCCTTTCAACAATCAGCAAATAATGCGGCTCGGTTTCGCTCATTTCGAGCAGCACACTTTCAATCTGTGACGGGAACACATTCACGCCACGAATAATCAGCATGTCGTCGCTGCGGCCTTTGCATTTTTCCATACGCACCAATGTCCTTCCGCAGGCACACTGGTCATAAATCAACCGGGTGAGGTCGCGGGTGCGGTATCGGATCAGCGGGATGCCTTCTTTGGTGATGGTGGTGAAAACCAGTTCGCCCACTTCGCCTGCCGGCATGGGCTGCAGGGTTTCGGGATGAATAATTTCGGGTACAAAATGATCTTCATTGATATGCATGCCGCACTGGTGTTCGCATTCACACGAAACGCCCGGGCCAATCACTTCGCTTAAACCATAAATATCAATGGCTTTCAGTCCAAGGTTGGCTTCAATTTCTTTGCGCATTTGTTCGGTCCAGGGTTCGGCGCCAAAAATGCCCACGCGCAGTTTCAGGTT
>OBJA01001338.1_pt1 | contig 17368 bp, 29 predicted proteins | sample 1519751 | NCBI WGS metagenome assembly OBJA01 (sample SAMEA3881238, study PRJEB22517) | soil metagenome | biome: lake sediment; feature: soda lake sediment; material: sediment, water from around vicinity | place: India | collected 2013-12-23 | depth 3 m | reverse complement strand
AACCGCCTTCTCAAAATCGCCGCCGGTACTTTCGAGGGCCTTTTTGCAATCCATCATGCCGGCTTGCGTCTTATCCCTCAGATCTTTTACCATCTTCGTCGTAATAGCCATGGTAAATCTCCTTCTATCTTTATGAATTTTGAATAGTTGCGGGAAAGGAATGCAACTATCAATGAAAAGCACCTTCCGTTTTGCATATGAAAAAGGGGCGGTCTCTCGACTGCCCCTTCTCATATGTAACGCAGCACATCCTTCCGGAGCTAAATGAGCATAGCCCGGGTAAAATTATGCGTCAGTCTCAGCCGCTTCGTTGTCCATTTCACTTCCGGCATCGCCCATGGCCGCGGCAACGGCTTCCTCGGAAGCCTCATCCCCCTCCCGCATCGCCTGTCCGGTCAGGACGGCTTCCGCAATATGGTGACTGACGATCCGGATAGAGCGAATGGCATCGTCATTGCCGGGAATTATGTAATCGACTCCGTCCGGGTCGCAGTTGGTATCGGTTATGGCTACAACAGGTATGCCCAGTTTGTTTGCTTCATTTACCGCAATATCCTCTTTGCGTGGATCGATGACGAATATCGCGGTGGGGAGATTGCGCATGTCCTTGATGCCCCCGACATTCCGTTCGAGCTTGACACGCTCTTTTTCCATCAGGAGAACTTCCTTTTTCGGAAAACGATTGATCGTCCCGTCGGCCTGCATCGACTCGATGGCTTTCAGGCGATCGATACTATTCTTTATGGTCTGGAAGTTGGTCAGCATCCCGCCCAGCCATCGATGGTCAACGTAGAACATCCCGCAACGCCTTGCTTCTTCCTTGATGATATCCTGGGCCTGGCGCTTCGTGCCCACGAAGAGGATAGTTCCCCCGCGCTTCACCTCTTCTATAACGAATTGACAGGCTTTCTCGAAAAGTTTCTTGGTGATATCCAGGTTGATGATATAAATCCCATTGCGCGGCCCATAGATGTAGGGCTTCATTTTGGGATTCCAGCGTCTGGTCTGATGGCCGAAGTGTACGCCGGCCTGCAGCATGTCTCTTACCGTAACATTTGCCATTTGTTTCTCCTTTCTGGTTATTCCGCCATCTTCATAATCGATCCAACATCCCATGTGTTGTACGACACCAGTTGAACGCGAAGATGTGTGTGGTTGACAGACCTCTCAGTCTAACATACAAAAAGAACAATCTGATTGTTTACCATGAGTTGTGCTTCTTTGCAAGTCATCGATGATGCTTCGCTCGAAAATTCATTTTCTCACCAGCCCGCTTTTGCCGGTGAGCATGAGTTTCAGCCATTCGAAGCCAAATTTCAGCAGTTCGCTGTCATCCTTGTCAATGCGCCGGCGACTGTCCTTTCCCAGGGAGAATTGCTGGAGTATCCTCCGGGTATCGACAATCTCCCTGAAGCCGTCGATATTATAACAGACGAGGAATGAAAGCCTCTGCTTTTCTCCTGCCGCCCCCTCCCCCTTCCATGGGTTTGTCCGGAAGAGAGTGTCAAGTTCGGCCCAGTAATCATTGAATACATTGTATTCATGCATTTTTTGATTGCGTACCCAAGCTTTCACTCCGAATTTTTTCTCTTCCTTATGCCCGAGACAATAGGCATGATTCGTCAAGAAATAATACTCTGCCGGAATTTTCCGGTCACCAGTTCGGTCTATCGCCCGTTCGAGGGGGTACGTCCTGCAGGCGGATGGTCGATCGCCGTAGACCCGGCAGCCGCTTTCACCAAGAAAAGGGCAGGCCTTTTGTTCATCATCGGTCAACTTCAGTTTGACGGTAGGGAAGAAAGGGTTTTCGCCTATCTGCAAGTGGGTATAGAGTCGCAGAAATTCGTTTGAATCTATGCCCAGGTTGTTCTTCAACCTTATGATGTCGTATGGGTAAAGGATCAGATCTACGTCGCGGCAGCACCGGGTGAAACAAGCGACTCCCGGATGGCAATCGAATTGTATTTCATCGTTGCCGAGCGGCACCATGTGGGCCGGGAACTCTTTACTCTCCATTTCCCGAATTACTCCTCGGATATTACTTCAAAAAAAAAGCTGGTCTGGAACCAGGTTCCAGCCAGCTTTCATTACAGTTTCCAGGGGTCATCAGCTTTCAGCTTGAGGAGCCTCGATGACCTCTTCATAGCCGACCAGTTCGATAATGGCCATTCCAGCCGCATCGCCCTTTCGTATTCCTGTTTGCAGGATCCTGGTGTATCCGCCGTTTCTCTCGCTGAATTTATCCTTTATGTCAGTGAAGAGTTTTTCGACAACCGCTTTACTGCGTATATATGCCAATGCCTGACGTCTCGCGTGCAGGTCGCCCCTCTTCGCAAGAGTAATAAGCTTCTCGGCTATCGGCCTGACTTCCTTGGCCTTTTCAGTGGTGGTAATTATTCTTTCGTGCTCGAAAAGGGAGGTTACCATATTTCTGAACATCGCCAGTCTGTGAGAACTGGTACGCCCTAATCTTTTACCGAATTTTCTATGTCTCATTTCTAAACCTCAGCCTCTGGACAATATACAGAATCGTTTCCAGCTAATTATTTTTCAGTTAACTTCAGACCTTTCCTTCTTCCTTGTCTCCACGGAGGTTCGGTGGAACCCAGTTCTCGAACTTCATCCCGAGGGTGAGATCCATTTCTGAAAGAAGGGCCTTGATTTCGTTGAGGGATTTTCGTCCGAAGTTCTTGGTCTTCAGCATCTCCTGGTCGGTCTTTTGCGCCAGATCACCGATGTAGTTGATATCTGCGTTCTTCAGGCAGTTAGCCGACCGGACAGACAATTCTAAGTCCTCGACAGGTTTGTCAAGAAACGGATTGAGTGGCTCGGAGTCTTTGATGGAGTCGGTAAGAATCTCGGGTTCGGCATCCTCTTCGTCGAAGTTGATGAAAATGGTCATCTGATCCTTGAGGATCTTTGCCGCGTAAGCCAAAGCATTCTCGGGCTTAAGACTTCCATCGGTCTCGATCTCGATGGTCAGTCTGTCATAGTCGGTCTGCTGTCCGACTCGGGCCTGTGACACTACGTACTGAATCTTCTTTATCGGTGTGAAGATTGCATCGATCGGAATCTGACCGATAGACAGGTTTTCCTTATCCATCTTCTCAGCCGGTTGATAGCCTTTCCCCCAATCAACAGTCATTTCCGCATGGAAACTGATGGGTCCGGTCAGGGTGCAGATCACCTGGTCCTTGTTCATCACCTCTACGCATGCCGTTTCGGTGATGTCGCCGGCGGTTACGATTCCGGGGCCCGTCTTGTCAATGACCACCTTCTGGGATTCCGGGCTATAGAGTTTCAGGCGCACCATCTTGAGATTCAGTATGATCTCGCTTACATCCTCGAGAATGTCCTTCATCGAGGTAAACTCATGCAGTGCCCCATCGATTTTGACGGTCGTTATCGCAGCGCCCTGAATGGAAGAGAGAAGGATCCGTCTCAGGGAGTTACCTATAGTGGTGGCGAAACCTCTTTCAAGAGGCTGGCAGATGAACTTCCCATACGTATCAGAATGCTTCTCCTTATCAACTTCCAACTTCTCTGGTTTGATCAGTTCATTCCAGTTACGATGAAACGGTATTTTTTCTTCAGCAGCTTGAGTCATATTTACCTTCTCTGCGATTCCTGGCTTTGTAGTCGTGTTTCTACACTCTTCTACAACATGAGAAACATTCGCTTACGCTCCGGCAAGGACAACAGGAGTCGATCCCTGCCCGCGTCTGCCCGATGTTACTTCGAGTAGAGCTCGACGATGAGTCTCTCTTGAATCGGCATGGTGATCTCCTCCCTGTTCGGAAGAGACTTGATGGTTGCCTTATAATTATCTTTATCGAGTTCTATCCAACTCGGCGTGCCGCGTCTGACAACAGCTTCGAAATTTTCATTGATCAGAGTGTTGGCACGGCTTTTCTCCTTGAGCGTTACCACATCACCAGCCGATACGAGGAATGAAGGGATATTCACCTTCTTTCCATTCACCAGGATGTGATTGTGTCGTACGAGTTGCCGCGCTTGGTTTCTGGAGGAGGCAAAACCGATCCTGAAAACAGTGTTATCCAGGCGGCGCTCAAGCATGATCAGCAGGTTTTCACCAGTGACACCCTTCTGCTGTTCGGCCTTTTCGAAGAAAAGCCTGAACTGCTTTTCGAGCATCCCGTACATGCTCTTTACTTTCTGCTTCTCCCGCAACTGGACCGCGTAATCCGATTGTTTTTTAAATCTCGCCTGACCATGCTGACCAGGTCCGAACGCCCGTCTCTCAAAGGAGCATTTATCCGAGAAGCAACGGTCACCCTTATGATAAAGCTTCAAGTTCTCTCTTCTGCAACTACGGCAGACAGCACCAGTATCTCTAGCCAATTTCGGCCTCCATTCGATTGATTATAGTCAAGGCTCCGGACGCGTTACACACGACGCCGCTTTGGTGGCTTGCAGCCGTTATGCGGGACCGGGGTAACATCGTAGATGCGGCTTACCTCTAAACCGGTAGTGATCAAAGCACGCAACGCCGCTTCTCTTCCTGGCCCGGGGCCCTTTACCTTGACTTCGACCTTCCGCATTCCGATGTCGGTAGCCTTCTTGGCTGCGTCGGCAAGAGCGTTCTGAGCCGCGAACGGGGTCGATTTACGAGAGCCCTTGAAGCCGAGAACTCCGGCACTGCACCAACTGACCACGTTGCCCTGTTTGTCGGAAATCGTGACGATCGTATTGTTAAAGGTCGAATATATGAAAACTATTCCCTCAGGGATGTTCTTCTTTACCTTCTTTTTCTTGACAACGGCCATAACTTACACCTGTGGTTGATTTCGATTATTTCCGACGTGCGGCGCCCTTCCGGGGTCCTTTCCGCGTGCGTGCGTTGTTTTTGGTGTTCTGTCCGCGACATGGCAGCCCCATGCGATGGCGTCTGCCTCGATAGCATCCGAGATCGGTGAGTCTCTTGATATCCATCGACACCTCTCTCCGGCGATCGCCTTCCACAACGAATTCTTCCTCAATGACTTTTCGGATGCGATTCACATCGTCACCGTCAAGGTCATCACTGTTCATTGTGTAGGGCAGATCCACTTTGTCGAGAATCTTACGTGCGGAAGTTAAACCTATACCGTGGATGTAAGTTAACGCCCGGTCCATATGCTTGTTTTTGGGAAGATCGGTTCCTGCTATACGTGCCAAGGGTATATCTCCTTAAAAGAAGTAGGTAATTAGAATGGCAATACTCAATTATCCCTGCCTCTGTTTATGTTTCTTCACTTTGCATGAAACGCGTACGGTGCCGTTGCGTTTGAAGATCTTACAATCACTGCAAATTTTCTTTATCGATGCGCGTACTTTCATAATAAACGAACTCTCTATTTTTTCTTTTTGGCATTCTTTGCCCGAAACGTGACCCTGCCCCTGTTCAAATCGTACGGAGAAAGTTCAATAGTGACCCGGTCTCCAGGCAATATCTTGATGAAATGCATACGCATTTTCCCAGAGATATGGGCCAGCACCTTATGACCGTTATCAAGTTCCACCCGGAACATGGCATTGGGCAACGGTTCAATGATGGTGCCTTCGACTTCAATGGCTTCTTCTTTTGACATGGAGTATCCTGAAAAATAAAGTTTCAGCTAAAACGGTACAGTATAGTACAACTTCATCAAAAAGTGAAGCTGTTTTTTTCATACTGCTAATTTTCACGCAAGCTCAAGATCATCGGGCCAGCTTCCGTTATCGCAACAGAATGTTCGAAGTGAGCTGAAGGTCTTCTGTCGTCGGTAATCACCGTCCAACCGTCTCTCAGTACTTTCACTTTGTGAGTACCCATGTTCACCATAGGCTCAATAGCCAAAACCATTCCCGGCAGCAGCCTGGGTGTCCTCTCCCCCTGGTAGAAATTCGGAATTTCCGGCGCCTCGTGCAGTGAAGAGCCGATTCCATGACCAACAAACTGTCTCACAACGGAAAATCCTTGTTCCTCAACGTGCTCTTGGATGGCCCTGGATATGTCTGATACCCTGTTTCCAACAACGGCCATCTCTATCCCTTTGGCCAGGGATTTCTCGGTTACTGTGAGCAACCGGGCAACATCCTCATTCACGTTTCCGACCGGCAGCGTGATGGCAGAGTCTCCGTAAAACCCCTGATACAGCACGCCGAAATCGATGGATATTATATCCCCTCTTCTCAATTTTCTCTTTCGCGAAGGGATTCCGTGCACAACTTCTTCATTGATGGAAACACACAAGCTCCCCGGAAATCCCCTATACCCTTTGAAAGCTGGCTTCGCCTTCCGTTTCAGGCACATATCTTCAGCAGTTCGATCGAGTTCCCAGGTGGAAATCCCGACATCCACCAAATCTTGCAGCATCGTCAGCGTCTCGGCCACTATTTGATTGGCCTCCCTCATGACGAGAATTTCATCAGCAGTTTTTATGACAATATTCCTGCTGCCGGATTCTACTTTCGAAGCAGACACAATTACCTGCGTCCCTTGATTCTGCCCTGTTTCATGAACCCTTCATAATTTTTCATGTGCAGATGAGACTCAATCTGCGCAATCGTGTCGATGCTTACACCGACAACTATGAGCAATGCGGTTCCCCCGAAATAGAACGGAATGTTGAACTGCGATATAAGGATTGTCGGCAGTACACAGACGACGCTGAGATAGATTGCCCCGACAACGGTCAATCGAGTGAGGACCTTGTCGATGAATTCCGCAGTCTTCTTGCCAGGCCTGATTCCGGGGACGAATCCCCCGTGCTTTTTCAAGTTCTCCGCCACATCGTCCGGCTTGAAGGTCACGGCTGTATAGAAAAAGCAGAAGAAAACGATCATCACCACATAGCAGACATAATAGTATACGGTCCCCGGATTCATCGCTGCCGATACCCTCTGTACCCAGTCGATCTGAATGAAACTCCCAATGGTAGCTGGGAACATCATGATCGATGATGCGAAGATCGGGGGAATAACTCCGGACACATTTATCTTCAAAGGCAGGTGGGAACTCTGCCCGCCATACACCCTTCGTCCGACAACTCGTTTGGCGTATTGTATCGGGATACGACGCTGCGAAGTCTCGAAGAAGACAATAGTGCCGACCACCAGAAGCATGAACAATACGAGGAAAGGTACGAAGAACAGGGCTATTTCGCCAGCTCTTATCAATTGGATAGAGTTGACGATCGCTGCGGGGGTTCCGGCTACAATTCCGGCAAATATGATGAGTGAGATGCCGTTGCCGATTCCTCGTTCCGTCATCTGCTCACCAAGCCACATGATGAATGCCGTTCCTGAAGTCAGGGTAAGCATTGTCATCAGTTTGAACTGAATCCCGGGATCGAGGACGATTGCCTCGCCGCCTGGCCCTGTCATTCCTTCCAAGCCGGCTGCAATGAATGTCCCCTGGATTACACTGAGCAGTACGGTACCGTATCTCGTGTATTGGGTTATCTTGCGTTGGCCTGCCGGACCCTCCTTTTTCAACGCCTCAAGTTGCGGAATGACGACAGTCAACAACTGAATGATGATCGAAGCGCTGATGTAGGGCATTATGCCCAATGCGAATATCGAAAAGTTTTCCAGAGCACCTCCGGAAAACATATTGAACATGCCGAAGAGAGTGCTGGCATGCTGGTTGAAGAATGCGGTCAACGCTTCGCTGTTTATTCCAGGGGTGGGAATCTGGACTCCAATCCTGTATACTGCGAGCATTATCAGCGTAAACAGCACGCGCCTTCGCAACTCTGGTATACTTGCAGCACTCTGCAATCCGCTCATATATTACCTATACAATTCTACTGAAATTCCACTTCAAGTACTTCCGACAGATCCGCTCAGGTCAGGCCTCTTTCGGGCTTCCGGTCACAACCGTACCACCAGCAGCTTCGACCTTGGTTTTCGCCGAGGCGCTGATCTTGTCGACGTGCACTGTTATTGCTTTTGTCACTTCGCCGTTTGCAAGAACCTTAACCGCCTTTCCCTTCTTAACGACCCCAGAAGCGACGAGCGACTCGACGGTAATAACCTCGACATCCATCGCATCGAGCTGCGAGAGAGAAACCAGTGCGTAATCCTTCTTGAAGACGTTGGTGAAACCCCGCTTCGGAATACGCCTCTGCAAAGGCATCTGCCCGCCCTCGAACCCTGGTTTTACTCCTGATCCGGAGCGAGCCTTGAAACCCTTGTGCCCTCGCCCGGCAGTTTTCCCGTGCCCACTTCCCGGTCCTCTCCCGACACGTTTCTTTTGTTTTGTAGATCCGGCCTGGGGGGCAAGATTTGCTAGAGTTAACATTCTATTTTTCCTCCACGCGAACAAGATGCGCTACTTTCCTTATCATTCCTCTGAGTTCGGGCGTATCCTTTCTTACAATCGTCTTGTTCATTTTCGTAAGCCCCAACCCTATCAAGGTAGCATTGACCCGCTTTGTGCTGCCGATGCCGCTCTTTACCAGAGTTACAGTAACTGTCTCAGCCATTTGACAACCTTTTCATGCAAAATTGACTTTATGTGCTCAGAAGGCGCCCCGGCTGCATCAAGCAGTGAGCTCTTCTGCGGTTTTGCCACGCAATTCTGCAACCTTCCGGGCAGAACGCAGATCTTTCAATCCGGCCAAGGTTGCCTTGACCATGTTATGCGGATTATGAGAGCCCAGACATTTGGTCAGTATATTCGAAACTCCTGCCGCCTCGAGTACAGCTCTTACAGGCCCGCCGGCAATGAGTCCGGTACCTGCCGAGGCCGGCTTCAAGAGAACCTTGCCTGCGCCGAACTTGCCGACCACCTGATGAGGGATGGAAGTCTCGGTGAGAGCGATCTGACTCATACTTTTCCGGGCCTGCTCGACACCTTTGCGGATTGCCTCGGGAACCTGGTTGGCTTTACCGAGACCATAGCCAACCTTTCCTTTGCCATCACCTACCACTACGATTGCGCTGAAGCTGAACCGACGGCCACCCTTTACAACCTTTGCAACTCGGTTAATAAATACGATCTTTTCTATAAGCTCCTCAGTAACCACACTTTTGGAACGTTTGAAATCAGACAAGGGACACCCCCGTAAATTATATAATTAGAATTCCAGACCACCTTCCCGAGCTCCCTCGGAAAGGGATTTTACCCTGCCGTGGTACACTGCTCCGCCGCGATCAAAGGTCACCTTGTCGATACCCGATGCCTTCGCGCGTGTTGCCAGTGCCAGACCTACTTTTTTAGCAGCCGCAGTTTTTCCCTTTTCATCACCAATCTCAAATTCCTTGTCCAGGGTCGACATCGATACAAGGGTATGCCCGGCAACGTCATCTATGATCTGCGCATAAATGTGTTTGTTGCTTTTGAAGACTCTCAGTCTCGGTCTTTCATTCGTACCTGAAATCTTCTTTCTGATACGCCGAATACGCTTGGCCCTCGCGGTAATTTTGGGGTTCGTCTTAGCCATTGCTCTTTACCATATAGAAAAATTAGCGACCGCACAGGGTCTACTTTTTACTCGTTCCGGATTTGCCAACTTTCTTGACGATCACTTCGTTTTCGTAACGAATGCCCTTGCCCTTGTAGGGTTCGGGTTTTCTTATCTGCCTAATTTTCGATGCAATAAGTCCAAGCAGTTCCTTGTCAATGGACTCAAGAATTATTTTGGTATTTCCTTCAACAGTGGCAGTGACTTCCTGAGGCAGTTTAAATTCCTTGGCATTCGAATATCCGACGTTGAGGGTGAGCATCGATCCGCTCACACTTGCCTTGTAACCGACACCCTCAATGACGAGAACCTTCTTGAAACCCTCTGCCACGCCAATAATCATATTGTTGATAAGTGTCCGAGTCAGACCGCGAAATGCGCTGGCCTGAGTGCTCTCGAATCGATTATTGACATTGATCACATCGTCCTGAACCGTAACTTGAACGTCGGGAATAATGCTGCGCTGCAAGGATCCCTTTTTGCCTGTAACCGTCAAAAGCTGGTCCTGCAGATCGACCTTGATTCCGGCTGGTACCGGAATGGGTTGCTTACCAATACGAGACATGATTTCCTCCATTATTTGCAGGGCCTACCAAACCTCGCAAATTATCTCCCCACCAGAATTAAGAGCTCTAGCCGTTTTATCTGTCACGATGCCCTTGGAAGTGGAAATTATTGCAATTCCAAAACCATCCAATACCTTCGGTATATCCTTTACCTTGGTATACTTCCTTAATCCAGGCTTGCTGACTCTTTTCAATCCGGTAATGACTGTCTCATTGTTGGGACCGTATTTCAGATCGATCTTGAGAATATCCTGAATCTTGTCGCTCATCACTTGATAGTCGCGAATATACCCTTCTTCCTTAAGAACATTTGCGATTCCGACTTTTTCGGAAGACGAAGGCATCTGGACTGTATCAAATTTCGCCATTACTGCATTTCTTATCCTGGTCAGCATATCCGCCAGGGGATCGCTCATAGACATAGCGAACACTCCTTATATTCTAAATTGTGCCTAATCTAACAGAGATAGCATTTCTTACTACCAGCTTGATTTGGTGACACCTGTGATTTCTCCGCTGGACGCGAGTTTGCGGAAGCAAAGTCTGCAAACTCCGAACTTCCGGATGAATCCTCGAGGACGGCCACAGAGAGGACATCTGTTGTACTTCCTTACGGAGAATTTCGCTTTCCTTTGGGCCTTTGCAATTATGGATTTCTTAGCCAAATCGACCTCCAATAACACACTTTTTAGGATCTTCGATGAACGATCTTTTATTTTTTAAATGGCAAACCGAGCATTCGGAGCAGCGAGGCGCTCTCGGCATCGGTTTTCGCGGTTGTGACAATTGTTATGTTCAACCCCTTGATCTTGTCGATTTTGTCGTAGTCAATTTCAGGGAAAATTATTTCTTCTTGTACACCCATCGAATAATTTCCTCGACCGTCAAACCCTTTTGCAGACAACCCCCGGAAATCGCGCACCCTGGGCAGGGCGATGTTCACCAGCTTACTGAAAAAATCGTACATCTTTTCGCCACGGAGGGTCACACAACAGCCGATAGGCATCCCGGCCCGGACCTTGAACGTGGCTATAGATTTTTTCGCCTTGGTAATAACAGACTTCTGTCCGGCGATTCTGGTCAATTCTTCCGCAGCGCCCTCGACGATCTTGGGATTCTGGACCGCCTCTCCGAGGCCCATGTTCAGAACGATTTTCTTCATTTGAGGAATTTCCATGACATTTTTATAGCCAAATTCCTCTTTGAGTGCAGGAACGCACTCGTTAAGGTACATATCTCTCAGCGCACCCATGTATCACCCCTAGCGTGTCTTGTTAACTATGCTTTTCTCTCGATGGATTCACCGCAGCTTTTGCAGAACCGGATTTTCTTGCCGTCCTCGAGAATCTTCTTGCCGATCCGACCGGTTTTGGTGCACTCAGGACAGATAAGCTGCAGATTTGATACATGAATCGGCGCTTCCTTTTCAACGATCTGACCCTGCTGGTTCATTTCTCTAGGCTTGGTGTGCCTTTTGATCATGTTGATTCTCTCAACCACGGCCTTGTCCTTATCAATAAGGACACGGAGAACTTTTCCAACCCTGCCTTTATCTTTTCCGGCAATTACTTCTACCTGATCGTTTTTTTTCAGGTAAGTTTTCCCCTGTCTCATTGTTGTACCTTTACTCAGTAATATTCTATACCCCATGCAGACACGGGTCGTTAAAGTGCTTCCGGGGCAAGTGAAATAATCTTCATAAACCCTTGGTTCCTTAACTCTCGAGCAACCGGCCCGAAAATACGTGTGCCGACAGGTTCGCCGGATGCTGCAAGCATCACCGCAGCATTGTCATCAAACCTGACCCAAGTATCGTCCATCCTCTTCATCTCACGCTTCGTCCGGACGATGACCGCCTTCATGACGTCACCCTTTTTCACCTTTGCGTTAGGTATGGCCTCTTTCACCGTCACGACGATTACGTCACCAATGGTTGCATAACGTTTTCCTGTCCCGCCAAGGACTCTTATACAGAGCACTTTCTTGGCTCCGGAATTGTCGGCAACGTTCAATACTGTTTCAGTCTGTATCATAATTTCACCCGATATCTCATCTGAAATAGGTCGCGTTTACTGCGCCTTTCAGCTTGTGCATGTATCAAACCGCCTGTTCAAGTATGGTCTTTACCCGCCATCTCTTCCGTTTGCTCAACGGCCGGCACTCTTCAATGAGAACAATGTCGCCAATGTTGCAGCTATTCTCAGGATCATCAGCGATATATTTGACACTGGTCTTCATGAACTTGCCATACAGCTTGTGACGGACCTTACGTTCAACTCGAACGACAACACTTTTTTCCATTCTGTTGCTGACTACAGAACCAGTCCTTGTCTTTCTTGATTTTGTTATTTCATTCATATCAGTCAATTTGAAGGTGTTTTTAGAGCCGGACCATCCGTTCAATTGTCAAAACCATCTTATCGGAGGGATTGCCTTTTAATGGTCTCGATTCTAGCGATGTCTTTTTTAATTTTCTTCAGTTTGGATGTGTCCTCGAGGGGCCTGATACGGTGCTGAAAAGAGAGGTTGCCCAACTCCTCGCGCAGATCCTTCAGATTCTTCGCAAGTTCTTCAGCAGACATTTTGCGGAGTTCCTCAGGTTTCATAATGTATTCTCCTTCGTGACGATTTTTGTGGCGAATGGCAATTTGTTACCGGCAAGTTCCAACGCCTTTATCGCGATTTCTTCCGTTACGCCGGCAATTTCATATATAATACGCCCGGGTCTGATTACTGCAACCCACTGTTCAGGACTACCCTTACCTTTTCCCATACGCGTTTCGGCCGGTTTTTTAGTCAATGGCTTGTCAGGGAAAACTCTGATCCATACCCTGCCGCCACGTTTCATCGTTCTATTGATGGTAATACGTGCTGCCTCGATCTGCTGTGCAGTCATCTTCCCGCATACGGTCGCCTTCAGCGCAAAATCGCCAAAGGCAAGGGAGGACCCTCTGTTGGCAACGCCTTTCAGCCTGCCTTTGAAAACTTTTCTATGTTTGACCTTTTTCGGACTTAACATTTTCTACTCCACGATTAATAGGATTACACAATCCCGACGTTTACTGGACGGTGCTGCCGTCATTGCCGCTCAAGACCTCGCCGTTGAAGATCCAGACCTTGACGCCAATGATTCCATAGGTGGTGAGGGCTTCGGCGAGAGCATAGTCAACATCGGCCCGGAGAGTGTGCAGGGGGACCCGACCCTCGCGAACCCATTCACAGCGCGACATTTCAGCACCACCCAACCGTCCAGAGCACGAGATCTTTATTCCTTGTACACCGAATCGTAATGCCGAACTCACCGCCTTTTTCATGGCACGGCGAAAAGCCACCCGCCGGACCAATTGCTGCGCAATGTTCTCTGCCACGAGTTGGGCATCCGCTTCGGGTCTTCTTACTTCCTGAATGTCCAGAGTAACCTTGCGGGAGATGAACCCCTCGATCTCCTTTTTCAGCACCTCGATCTCGGCGCCTTTTTTACCGATAACTATCCCGGGTCTTGCAGTAAACAGTTTGATGCGAACCTGATCGCCGGTACGTTCAATGTTGACTTTCGACAGGCCGGCGTGATGCAGGCGCTTCTTAAGAAATTTCTTAATTTTTTGGTCTTCTATGAGGTAAGTTGAGTATTCCTTATCTGCATACCAGATAGAATCCCATGTCCGGGTGATATTCAGTCTCAGTCCTTGTGGATTAACCTTCTGCCCCAAAACAGTCCTCCAACAAATATATTGTTCAATTAAGTGTTAAAAGTAAGTACAGCGCCACCAGAAAAGTTGCCGCGTTAGTTCTCGTCAAGAACAACGGTGATATGGCTTGTCCTCTTGATGATGCCTGTAGCTCTGCCCTGTGCTCTTGGACTAATCCTTTTCAGGGAAGGTCCGCCATCGATTATAATTTTTTTGATGTAGAGATTATCCACATCGGCTTTATCGTCCTGGGTAGCATTTGCTACGGCAGACTCGATAACCTTCTTGATTATCCCTGCGCCTTTCTTCGGCATGAAACGAAGGGTCGTGATCGCCTGATCCACCCCCATGCCCCTTACCACATCGGCTACGAGTCTTGCCTTCTGTGCCGATATCCTGATATATTTTCCTACGGCTTTCGCTTCCATAGTTGTTACTCCTAATGAGTATCCTGCCGAAACTCTGATCTTCTATTTATTTTTTGCCTTTTTTATCGGCGGCATGGCCATAATAGGTCCTAGTAGGGGAAAACTCCCCGAGTTTATGACCCACCATGTTCTCCGTAACAAAAACCGGGATGAATTTTTTGCCGTTATGTACGGCGAAGGTGAGCCCAACCATTTCGGGGCTGATCTCTGAGCGTCTTGACCAAGTCTTGATGACCTTTCTCGAACCGGTCTCTGCAGCTTCCACTACCTTCCTGAGCAGATGGTCATCTATGAAGGGACCTTTTTTTACTGAGCGTGCCATATCTAACTCCTCTTATGATCTCTTCTTGACAATCATATTGTCAGAATTCTTCTTTTTCCTGGTCTTGAAGCCTTTCGAAGGTATACCCCAAGGGCTGCATGGATGACGACCGCCGGAACTTCTGCCCTCGCCACCGCCCATGGGGTGATCGACGGGATTCATCGCAACTCCTCGTACATGCGGACGCCGTCCCTGCCACCGACTTCTTCCTGCCTTACCCAATTTCTGGCTCTCATGCTCGCGATTCCCTACCTGTCCGATACAGGCGCGGCAGTTGCTGTTGAATTTTCGAACTTCTCCGGACGGGAGGCGAACGAGGACGTGACCTCCTTCCTTTGCCATGAGCTGAGCTCCGACACCGGCGCTTCGTACGAGCTGTGCGCCCTTGCCGATTTTCATTTCGATATTGTGAATAATGGTGCCAAGAGGAATGTTGATCAGCGGAAGACAGTTACCCGGCTGGATATCGACATTGTCTCCGGCTATAACCGTATCGCCAACGGATATTCCGTCCGGAGAGAGAATGTATCTTTTCTCTCCATCTACGTAGCTCAGTAAAGCAATGTTTGCCGAGCGGTTGGGATCGTACTCAATGGCAATTACTTTCGCACCAATATCGGTTTTATTCCGTTTAAAATCAATAATTCTGTATTTACGCTTATGTCCGCCGCCAATATGTCGTGCGGTGACTCGTCCGTAATTGTTTCTTCCACCGGTTTTAGTCAGGCTGCATACAAGATTTTTTTCGGGCTGCTTCCTTGCCAGATCCGGACTTTTGGCCGACACGTGCTGCCGCTTTCCAGCCGATGTCGGTTTATATACTTTAATAGCCATGATTTCCCAATCGCTCCATCAATGTTAGATTAGATAGAATCTTTCATTCAGAAGATTTGTCGCTTTTACAGTTCTTCTGCAAAATTAATTTTTCCTTCCGACAAGGTAACATAGGCCTTCTTCCAGTCACTGGTAAAGCCGACAGTTTTTCCGACCCGTTTCTTCTTTCCGTGAATTTTTGCGGTCTTCACGTCCTTGACTTTTACAGAAAACATTGTCTCGACCGCTCTCTTGATTTCTATCTTGTTCGCCTTGGGATGAACCTTGAAAACAACCTTCTCGTCCTGTTCCTGCATCAAGGCAGCTTTTTCGGTGAGGCAAGGCCCCTTTAATACGTCGTATATGTTTTTCATGCCGTTAACCTCTTCTCAAGGTTTTCAATAACCGGTTGAACCAGAATCAGCTTCTTGTGCAGGAGTATGTCGTATACATTCAGTCCTTCAGAAGAAAGTATCTTGTAGCCGTTGACGTTGTTCGAAGACTTGGTCAGGTTCTCACCTGCATTATCGGTGACGATGAGGCAATTATCCACATCGAGGACACGCATGACGCCGATGAAATCTTTTGTTTTAATCCGTTCCAGGGAAAAGTCATCTACGACAATCAGATTGCCTTCCTGCAATCTCGCGCTGAGTGCCATGGATACAGCTTGCTGCTTGACCTTACGATTGAGCTTGAAACTGTAGTCTCTCGGCTTGGGTCCGAAAACGACGCCACCCCCTCGCCAGAGCGGAGAGGTCCTGCTGCCGGCCCTTGCTCTGCCAGTTCCCTTCTGCCGCCAGGGTTTTTTTCCTCCGCCGCTGACTTCGACACGAGTCTTGGTGCAGGCATTTCCAGATCGTCGGGCAGCCCTCTGCATGCGCACGACTTCGTGCAGAATGTGTTCCTTGACATCTCGATTGAACACTGCGTCATTCAAATCGATCTCGCCAACACGCTCATTCTTGATGTTAACAATACTTACAGTAGACATAGTTATCTCCTCGAACCTGTTTTGAGATCACGATTTCATTGTTTTGCAAAAATCTTCAACAGGCCGTTTTTCGCACCAGGCAGTGGTCCTTTTAAAAGAACGACGTTCTCCTCACTACGGATATCAACGACAACAACGTTCTTCCTCAGAACGCTATCGTTGCCCATTCGTCCTGGGAGTTTTTTCCCTTTGATTACTCTGGACGGATAGGCACTGCATCCTATCGAACCTGGCGCGCGGTGAAACATTGAGCCGTGTCCGGCGGCACCGCCTCTGAAACCATGGCGTTTGATTACGCCCTGGAACCCTCGACCTTTGCTTGTTCCCTGGACATCGACTTTGTCTCCGATCTTGATAACAGAATCGACGGAAATATCTTGTCCTACCGAATAAGCGGAAGGATCGTTCACCCGAAACTCACGAACAAAATAGAATCCTTTCGCCTCGGACTTCTTAAAGTGACCGGCCTCGGGTTTGTTGACTCTGGAGGCCTTTTTCTCGGCAAAACCCACCTGGATAGCGCTGTACCCATCTGTAGCTTCAGTCTTTATCTGGAGAACTTTGCAAGGACCGGCTTCAATAACTGTAACTGGAATAGCCTGACCTAATTCACTGTAGACTCGGGTCATTCCAATTTTTTTCCCTAATATACCCATTGACTTTGGCATAGCTTTACCCAACGCTTCAATTTACTTTTAGGTAGTGCCGGTTATGGCAGCTTAATTTCAACATCGACGCCCGCGGACAGCTCGAGCTTCATCAACAGATCGATCGTCTGCTGGGTCGGCTCGAGAATGTCGAGGAGACGGCGATGGGTCCGCATTTCAAAATGTTCTCGAGATTTTTTATCCACGTGCGGTGAACGAAGTACACAGAATTTGTTGATCGTCGTCGGCAGGGGGATGGGTCCGGCCACAGCCGATCCGGTTCTCCTCGCCGTATCGACTATCTCGGTAGTGGATTGATCGAGCAGTTTGTGATCGTATGCTTTCAGACGTATACGGATTTTTTCAGTAGGTATCATGGCGCACCTTTAGGCTATAATTTCACTGACAACGCCGGCGCCAACGGTACGCCCGCCCTCACGGATGGCGAAGCGGAGGC
>OBJA01001337.1_pt1 | contig 17369 bp, 16 predicted proteins | sample 1519751 | NCBI WGS metagenome assembly OBJA01 (sample SAMEA3881238, study PRJEB22517) | soil metagenome | biome: lake sediment; feature: soda lake sediment; material: sediment, water from around vicinity | place: India | collected 2013-12-23 | depth 3 m | reverse complement strand
CGGGCATACCTGGCATCCCGAATAATCACTCGTCCTTTTCGAGTCAAAGCAGTACCATTTCGTCCGATCCTCGTTGGGAAGACGCAATCGAACATATCAATTCCTCTTTCGACCCCTTCCCAAAGACAATCTGGAGAACCTACCCCCATTAGATAACGTGGCTTGCCCTCCGGTAGCTCTGGCACTGTATAGTCCAGCATCTCATACATAATTGGTTTTGGTTCGCCAACACTTAATCCACCCACTGCATAACCTGGCAGATCTAACTCCACTAATTCCCTGGCGCTTCGTATCCTTAGGTCCTGGTAGGAAACCCCCTGAACAATACCGAATAACGCCTGATCCTCACGGGTCTTGGCTTCTAGACAGCGGCGAGCCCATGCCGTTGTGCGTGTAACCGCCGCCGCTGCCTCCTCATGGGTTGACGGGTAGGGCAAGCACTGGTCAAACGGCATGATAATATCCGAACCCAAGTTCCCTTCAATCTCCATTACTCTCTCAGGGGTAAACAGATGGGGTGAACCATCAATATGGGATCTAAAAAGGACACCTTCGTCCGTAACTTTCGTAAGTTTTGAGAGACTAAAGACCTGAAACCCACCACTATCCGTAAGTATTGAACCAGGCCAATTCATAAAGGAATGAAGTCCCCCCGCGTCTCTGATAATCTCTGACCCCGGACGCAGATAAAGATGATACGTATTGCTTAAGATGATCGGAAAACCAATGGCTGTCAGATCACTTGGCCTCATTGTTTTCACAGTAGCTTGAGTACCAACAGGCATAAATATAGGGGTTAGTATCTCTCCATGAGGAGTCTGAATTCGCCCTAGCCGCCCATTATTCTCCGTCGATTTTTGAAGCATTTGAAACTGAAATGATCGCATCGCAAATTATCTTCTCCTATAAAAATAAATACTCATCATTCGTTATTCGTCGTTAGTCATCCAGAGTTAAGATGCCCGCAAGTCTTTACACAGCTATATTGAGGCGATTTCACAATTCCATAATTTCTTATTTTGACACAATATATTGATAGCCCATCTTAGCCAAACACTATATATTGTTCAAACTCACTTACTTACTTACTTAATAAACATTGCATCGCCAAAACTGAAGAAACGATATTCTTCCTCAACCGCTTCCTTATAAGCATGTATTATATGATCTTTTCCAGCCATAGCGCTAACCAACATGAGCAGAGTGGATCTGGGTAGATGAAAGTTTGTGATCAATCCATCCACTACGCGAAAACGGTAACCTGGAGTGATAAAAATATCCGTCCATCCTTGACCCGGAGATAATTGCCCGCCAGGATCCGCCGCGCTCTCCAGTGTACGAATACTGGTAGTACCCACAGCGATAACCCGACCACCTTTTGCACGGTGAGCATTTATAGCCGACGCCAATTCATCACCAACACGATAAAATTCCGCATGCATTTTGTGTTCTTCTACTGTCTCTACTTTAACAGGACGGAAGGTTCCTAAACCCACATGCAATGTGACAAAACCTATTTTAACCCCTTTGCGCTCTAAATCTTTCATCAGATCCGAGGTGAAGTGTAACCCTGCAGTAGGAGCTGCCGCCGAACCTTCTTCCCGCGCATATACCGTCTGATAGCGAGTACCATCTGCTAACGGTTCTTTAATGTATGGAGGAAGTGGCATCTTACCATGCCGATGAATCAGCTGGTCAACATCTTCTGTCGATAAGTCGGGAAACGAAATGATCCGTCCGCCAAAATCGGTTATATCCTCGATCTTTATCCTTTGACAATCATCACCCAAATAAACACTTACGCCGGGTCTCAGCTTACGTCCAGGGCGCGCTAGAGCTTCCCAACGGCCATCGGCCAGGGGACGTATGAGCAAAAGTTCAGAGTCTCCTGTTTTATCTGGACGACGATAGCAATTAAGCCGGGCCGGAATGACTTTGGTGTCATTAAACACCAGAAAATCTTGTTCGGACAGTAGTTCTATTATCTCATGAAATGTTCGATGTAGAATGGCTCCGGTGCTTCGGTCCAAGACCATTAACCGCGAGGCATCCCTCTTCTCCAGCGGATGCTGGGCAATTAGTTTCTCAGGTAAATGAAGATCAAATTCATCAACGCGCATGGCATCCTCTTTCTTCTTAGTTCTTAAAAATAGTATTGCCTTTATTTTGCCTTTGTAGAACCCTTGCGCTTTTTACTGGAATCTTCAGATTCATTTTTAAGATAGCACCCGAGTGGTTCTCCAGAGTTAATCTCCAATTCCGCAAAGAAATCTTGCCGATCCCTAAGCGTCTCAGAGACAAGATGCCCTAACGCTTTATGCTGAGGGTAGTTTTTACCATGTATCCGCACTAAGACAATACGTCCTTCTTCGTCCAAATCCAACTCGACTCTCTCTGGAGATCCTAAATTCAAAGTTGCATAAATCTCGCCCCGAGGGGGATTTGGTGTATAAAGCTGAGCTAAACCCTTATGATCCCAAAAACGATAACCCCAACCCATCCCAGTAAAAAGCACTGCCATAGCTGTAATGGAAGCCGCTACCGCGATCGACGATTGCCAATTGTTCGAAGACTTAAACTGAATAATCTGGCCTTTTTTTGCGTCACGAGGAACAAACCTATGGCGAAACTCCCCATCCGGAGTCAATACTATCCCACGTCCCCAGCGATCTCTCCCCATAAGTATTCCTTCATTTATCTTTTTCATTTTTGATCCCTCACCCATTCACATAATTCTTCAGCAATGGATAGTCTCCGGTTTTTATTAATAAGATGGCAATAAGATAAGCTCGATGCCTCCGGAGTGTTTTGACTGTTAGACCATATTCCTCGGCGACTTGACGATATGGCAAGTCCTTATTTTTCTCCAGCGCATTTCGAAAAGCATCATTTCTGCTTAACTCATCAGCCAACTCCATCAAATGCTGGCGCGTATCACAGTGCTTAGGAGAAGATACTACAAGCTGAGATAATTCAATACCATAATCAGCGAGTACTGATTGAAACTCCTCTAACTCTAAACAACGGTTTTCAGTTTCTGTATCGACCTGATAACGTTGCTGTGCTCCGTAAATCGCAAATCCTGGTTCCTCTTCTTCCTCTTCCGAATACATTCCACTCATCGGCAACTCATTTTGAGAGCGAGACTGTCGTCGAAAATAATCTAATAAACGCCGCCGAATAACCATTTCTGCGAAGGTCAAAAAGGAACCGCCCCGATCGGATTGATAGCTGCTGATGGCTTCGTCAAATGCTATAAGAGCCACGCTGAATTCATCATCTTGCTCCGGATTAATATAGCGGTGAGTAACCGAGGACGCAACCCGAAGAACAAAAGGACGATAATTAACCAGCAAACGTTCGCGTGCTGCTATATCTCCCTCTTTAGCATGCGCCAAGGTTTGATTAATATCACTGCTATCATTAGCGGAGATGACTTCCCTTTTCAGCAATGGATCCATCCATTCCCTTCATATATAATTCGTCACGTGATTAAATTTTGATTCCATCTAAACCGCAAACATAACAACTCCATTTATTATGTATGCCCAGTTAAAAGTCGGTTTGTAATTCTGTTACCTTTCTTTAACAGTTATCAGTTATCAATTATCAGTGAACGGATTACTGAATAGTTAATAGTTTTAGCCAATTAAGCTACTACATGATCCTCGCCGTTTTTAAGATTGACAAAGGCAGTCTTCCAACACGTGCGACATGCGACGAGATCAGTCTAGTCCCCATTCTTTTAGAATGGAGTCCGTGTTTCTCCAATCCTTACGTGTCTTGACCCAAAGATCTAAGAAGACCGGACTACCAAGTAGGCCCTCAATCTCCTTTCGCGCTTTAACGCCGATCTCCTTTAAAAGTCTGCCTTGTGCTCCAATCAGAATTCCTTTTTGCGACTCCCGTTCTCCATAGATGTACGCCCGTATATAGACTTTACCATTAGGACGTGCTGCCATCTCTTCGATAACAACTGCAACAGAATGGGGGATCTCATCTTGCGTACTTTCTAGTACAGCTTCACGAATAAACTCCGCCGCAATAAATTGCTCAGGATGATCGGTCAGCATACCGTCGGGATAGTAGACTGGGCCTTGTGGCAAGTGTTTACGGACAGTCCGTACTAAATCTTTCATCCCTGCTCCCGTTATAGCGGAGACTTTTATCCAGGGAATATCTACACTGGATGATTTGAGATACTGTTCGGGTGTCAATGTCTGTTCCAGATCCGACTTATTGAAAACAGCAATAACCGGAGCATCAACCCGACTTAATTGTTCAGCCAGTTCCATATCGGACTGGTCGAGATATGTATGGGAAGAGTCAATAACCCATAATATCAGATCCACCGAATCCAATGCCTCAATCGCCTGGCGATTCATATATTCTCCTAGCCGATGTTTCGGCCGGTGCAACCCCGGAGTGTCAATAAAAACCGCTTGAAAATCGTCTTCAGTTAACACAGCCTGAATACGTCTACGCGTAGTCTGGGGTTTGTCCGATGTAATGGCAATCTTCCGACCGATTAATGCATTAAGAAGCGTAGATTTTCCCACATTTGGCCGGCCAATTATGGTAACGAATCCAGAATGAAAATCAGTCTTCATCTAAGCTATACTGCCTCCTAAGAACCGTCCCTGAAATGATTGCGGAAGATAATCGGATAAATTGCCCGACACAATCTGCCCTTGAAGATTGCCCAGAAAGATTGGCAGGTCACCAGCGAACTCTACAAGAAACTGACGGCAAATACCGCAAGGTGGTCCGGGGTTCGGTCCATCAGTAACCACAGCTAATGCCTTAAGTTCTCGCTCTCCGGCGGCAATCGCCGATGCTACTGCCACTCTTTCAGCGCATATTGTCGCGCCAAATGAAGCGTTTTCTATATTGCAGCCTGTATAAATTTTTCCACTGCCAGTGAGTACAGCAGCACCAACATAATAATTGGAATAGGGGGCGTAAGCCCTTTCGCGAACAATACGCGCCGCTTCAAGCAAACGGTTGGAGTCTATCGTTTTACCTTCTGAAACCAATTTCATCACCTCAAAGCGCAAAAATTTGATAAAAGAAAACAGTCACTAGTACACCCAATATTCCCCCTGCGACTATCTCGTAAAGAGAATGAATCTCCCCTTCAAGGCGGCTTTGCGCCACTAAAAAACTGGAGATATACGCCAATAAACCTAACAGTGTCTGGCGACTAAATAACAATATCGCGGTGGAGACCGCAAAACTTATTGCCGTATGCCCACTAGGCATACCGCCTGAAAGAGGCCTCCCCTTGCCTGTCAAGGCTTTTACAGCCACAACGAGCATTACTACTGATAAAATGATCGCTAATGTAATATAAGGTGGATACATACCGACCGTACGAAGGACCACTGGTATATTCTGGTCAAGCCGTGGGTAGAAAATAAGATAACCCACGACCAAAGCATTGATCGATGTCGCCAAAACAGCCCCGGCAGCCACATTCTTGGCAACAGCAGCTAAAGGATGATACTCTTTAGTAACCAGATCAATAGCTGCTTCGATTGACGTATTAATCATCTCTGTGACCAATACTAAAACAATTGCAAAAAACAGCAAAACCACTTCCACCTTGCTCAATCGCAGCCACAGACTGGTTGATAGCACAATAGCCGCCGCCAGAAAATGCAGGCGAAAATTTCGTTGCGTCCGAAAAGCGTGTATTACTCCTTCAAAAGCACAATTAAAGCTCTCTAATAAGTTGCGATTACGCATTAGTCTCTCCCCCAGGAATTACCTAGAAGAGTCTCTTCTTTCTCCCTCATCAGTCCTTGATTCTCAGGTGTGTCGTGATCAAAACCCAAAAGGTGGAGAAGACCATGCACGCTTAGGTATCCCAACTCCCTACGGAGAGAATGGTTATATTCTTCAGCTTGTTTTTCCGCACGTGAAAGGCATATAACTATATCTCCGAGCAGTTCCGGCTCTCCTTCTCCCCTAATATACTCTGGCTCATCGTCCCCTTCTTCCATTGGAAAAGACAATACATCAGTAACAGAGTCGACTCCCCTGTAATCCCGATTCAAACGATGAATCTCATCCTCTTCTACCAAAGTTAAATCTACATGCGCCTCTGTTCTGTCCATCTTAACTAGGCACTCATTTATCAAGGTCTCCAGCTCAACCAAGATATTATCATTAGTACGCTTGGCACTCGTCGTTTCATTGCGGACTTCCACCGGCATTAAGCTTCTTCCTTTCCATCTCTTTAATGACAGCCTCCGGATATTCTATCCTGTGATGAAAGATACCCCCTAATACTTTGAGGAAAGCTTGTTTAACCCGGTCCAAATCCCGGAATGTCAAATTACAGTCGTCAAACTGATGAGCTTCCATTCGTTCTTGGATAATCTTCTGAACCAACCCCTCAATCTTAGCAGGGGTAGATTTGGTCATGGAACGGGCTGCGGCTTCCACAGAATCGGCCAACATAACCAAAGCGGCTTCACGAGTCTGGGGTTTAGGGCCTGGATACCTAAAATCCGCTTCCACTATAGTCTCTTTCTCTCCTTGATAGACTTCAGAAGCTCGATGGAAGAAGTAACGAATCAGATCAGTTCCGTGATGTTGCTCGATAATATCCCGTATAGCCTCCGGGATACCATACTCCTTAGCCATTTCCGCCCCATCTTTGACATGGGATATAATAATCAACGTACTAAGGCTAGGATTAAGCTTTTCATGGGGATTCTCTTCGCTGATCTGATTTTCCACAAAGAAATATGGTCGGCGAATCTTGCCAATATCATGATAATATGAACCAACACGTACAAGCAGTTTGTCTGCGCCAATAGCTTCCGCAGCCGCTTCAGCCAGGTTACCCACGATGATACTATGGTGATAAGTTCCTGGCGCCTCCACCAACAAACGCTTAAGCAATGGGTGACTCGGATTGGCCATCTCCAACAAGCTCAAGAACGAGGTCAATCCGAAGAGATGCTCCATAAATGGAAGTAGTCCATTTGCAAATACTGTTGATAAAAGTGCATTGAGCATGCCTAAGAGTCCAAAACCCAAGATCGTTAAGAGATCATGTTCACCAAAGAGCAGACCAAGCGTTAAAATGGAAAAGAAGTTTACAACAGCCACAATTATTGTCGTTCTAAGCAACTGACTCCAATTTGCCATCCGTGAAACACTGTAGATCGCTGCGCTTCCACTTAAAATGTAGTATATGGCAAGTGAGAGATCATACCCGGCGATAACAGCCACGAACAAACTGAGTAAAACAGTAAAAACCCATGCCATCTCCGAATCTAATAAAACCGTCAGTAAAATACTGGACAATACAACAGGGATCAAATAATACAAGCCCGGAATCTTCGGCAACGTAAGGATCTTAGCGATCACCAGCACCAAGAGGGCAATCAGGCCTAACATATATAGCAAACGTTCTTGTCGAAGATACTTTGTCTTAAATAATAGCAGATAAAACAGGCCAATCCCCATTAGCAACAGAGAGAACAAAGCCAAAGCTCCATATACCTTCAGCCTATTACCTTTGTTTCCGATCAGGTTCAAGTCTTCCAAGAGACGTTTCTGCTCGGAGGTGACCATATCACCTTTCATTAGGATAGGTTGTCCTTTAACTACTAAGATAGGTTTGACACTTTTTCGAGCTTCCGCATCCACTTGGCGCAACTTCGCATCGTCGTCAACCAGGTTTTGGAAGAGCAGATCCCGGGCGATACTAACTATCAATTCACGGTCATCCGCAAGTACTGGAAACCTCTGAACAAACTGCCCAACTTTCTCACGAACCTGGCCTATCTCATTAGGTCCAATTCGCATCTCCGAAACCAATGCCACTAAAACTTGGCGGGTACTCTTCCGAATCCGCTCCAGTTCAACACCTTCCATGGTCAACAAAGTAATAATATCATCGTCAACAAGTGGAGACCCTCCCGGGTCAATCTCCTGAAGTTTTTCGCGAAATTCTTGAAGAGTCCGTCCTCTTTCAGTAGGAGTTAATGCATGAAATCTAACCGGAAGACCGGCCCGAACCTTCTCAACCACCTCAAAGAAGTTGGTAACCTTGAACATGGCATCAGCGCCGGCTCTTAATGAAATCATCTTGTATTCCGGGTGTTTTCTGGCTTCATTAACCGCTTTTGCCGCCTCTTGTTCCTGACGCTCCTCCGTCTTTAAGCGATTGATGATCGTCCGAGGCGCTACAATATCATATCTACTTTGCTCGCCAACTGTTATATTATAACTTTTGGGAACAAGATCTATCTGAAGTATACCAACAATAGTAAAGAAGACAGCAACAACCAATATCCACTCGCGGACCACGGATCGTTTTAAAGCTTTACTCATCCAACCCATAAAGGTAGTACGTGTTGAACCATTCTTATCCGCCGTTCGATTCTCTTTGGACATTGATTTCACCCCCTTTTGCGGGTGGATTTTTATCTTGTAAATAGTGATCATATGCGCGTATAATACGTTGAACCAACTCATGACGAACCACATCTTTATCGGTTAGGAACACTATGGAGACACCCTCGGTATCCCTTAAAACCTCTACCACTTGCGCCAACCCAGACACATTCCCATAAGGCAAATCAATCTGCGTTATATCACCTGTAACAACAACTTTGGAACCCAATCCCATCCGAGTTAGAAACATCTTCATCTGTTCAGGAGTAGTATTTTGCGCTTCATCGAGAATGATAAAGGATTCTTCTAAGGTACGCCCTCGCATATAGGCCAACGGAGCAATCTCGATCACCTTACGTTCTAAAAACCTTTGATAAAGGTCAGTGCCAAGCATATCAAACAAAGCATCATTTAATGGCCTAAGATACGGATCGACCTTTTCTTGAAGATCACCAGGCAAAAAACCTAGTTTTTCTCCAGCTTCCACAGCAGGGCGTGTTAGTATAATTCGGTTAACCTCTTTTGCTTGCAAAGAAGCGACAGCCATGGCCACAGCCAGATAAGTCTTGCCTGTTCCGGCCGGTCCGATCCCAAATGTCAAGTTATGCTTGGCAATGGCCTCCACATAGATTTTTTGCCCCAACGTTCTGGGCCTAATACGCTTTCCCCTTGAGGATACTTGTATTACTTCCGCAGCTAAATTCTCCAATGCCTTTTGACCATCTTTGCCCTCACGAACTAAATCCATGGCATAACGCACATCAGGTGAGGAAAGGACAACCCCTTGCCCCACCTGATTTCTTAAACTCTCTAATACGGCTAGTGTTTGCGCTACTGATTTTTCATCTCCGCGCAGTCCAAGGTTATTACCGCGCGAAGAGAGTTCAACTCCCATTTCCTTAGCAATTTGTCGGAGATGTTCGTCAAATTTACCAAATAACACCGGTGCGATCTTTGGATCGATTTCAATACTAATCTGTGTGTTTTGCTCCAATGCCTAACCGGTCTCCTTCCTAAGACATATCATCGTTTTTTCCATCGTAAGCTGGATATATCTTCGTAAGCCTCCATGGTTCTACAAAATATCAGCATATTCCCTTCTAAACGCCAATCGTCCCAGTAACGATTTAATCTGCCATTCAGCGTAATCTGACGCTTAAGTTGCTCTTGCGCGCTGTGACGCGCCAAAGAAATAGCCTGAGACGGGGTTAAACGCCGTCGAGTCCAGTTCACTTCAGTAGTTTGGTCAACTATTAATTCGACCAAAGTATTGGGATTCCTGCCTTTCCAGAGGTACTTCCTTGTTAAACGGTGATGAGGAGTCTTGGGTTTCCTCCCCCAGACAAACATCGGAAGTAGTTTTCGATTCACCCGCAACCAAATTTTGGTTCTTTTTTTACCAACATCCTGTCCTACCCAGGTAACGATGGGTTGAATCACTACCGATTCATACCCAACAACTGCTACAACTTCTCCTTTTGCTCTTACTTCCTTCCAAACTGTGCCTCCGTTCAAATCCTTCATTACTTGGTAAGGAGCGATCAACAGATCTCCTTGAGCAACCGTATCCCCCTCTTTAACAATTGGCGTTCCCGAAACGACCATCATCTGGTGAATCAGACCATCTTTAGCCGCCACTATCTCTGAGATACCTTCTTCAGTCGGAGCTTGAGTTCGCATAACTACCTTTACTCTAAACAAAACACCTTGTAGCTGCGCATCAACCCAGAGAAACTCTGGATGATTAATCTGAAGCTCCTGTTCGATCTCCTCTAGCTTCGACTCTATCTTTCCCCGATTTGCTCCAATAGCTACCCCATAACGATGGAGTTCTTTTCTCAGTCTTCCCTCCGGGTCGTCCGTGCCCTCAATTTGAATTATTAAAACCAATGAAGAGCAGAGAGCAATCAATCCAATAGTGCTAACAAACCCAAGCAGCCATATTTTTCTCGTGATAATGCGTTGAGTAAAAAAAGGCAGACCCCTTCGTTCACGAATCCGGACATGACTTCGCGTCTTTCTAACCAGGGGCCGAAACCCGTGAAAACCTTGTATCCCGATCTTTACCACCAGTAAATCATGGCCGCATTTACGAAGATCCCATAGATAAATCCCCTCGCAAGTCGCCAAATTAACCAGTTTTACAAGAGAGGATCCACGAATAACCAAAACAAGGTAACCACGGAAGAAAGCCATAATCTTGTACCAAAACAAAGTCTAATCCCCCCAGTCAAAGAACTCCACTTGGTGAATACACCCTTCAACCCAAACCTCCTCACGCAAAATAGAGACCAGAACGAGGGCTGATCCTTTGATTCGCAGTTCACCCTTTGCTGTATTTAATCGAAGTAGCGTTGAGGTATATTCAATTACTCCTTTATGGTTCTCCACTACAAGGCGGCGATCACCAGTCAATACCATCCTAGGCAGATCCATTATAATATCCCGGGGGAGTTCCAACATATCAGCTAGGCGTTCCCCTAATTTTGATCCCAATTACATCCTCCTCCATACAACTGAGTCTAACGACAATTACTACTAAAAAGAGTATTCATACTCAAAAAGGATCATGCCCTGTGAAAACTGAAGAAAAGAGCCCGATCAAACGGGACCACTGAAAAACATGGAGCATTTTAAACTGACCCGCAATATATTGATAGCCTAAAAATAGCAAATCACTATATATTGCGGGTCAATCTATTGTAAAAGTAGTTTTTCACGATGTTGTATATTTCTGTGCAAATTCAATCAGTACTTCTTTTTTATTCCGGTCCAGGTCTTCAAGGACCCACTGAAACGCAGCATTGAGAATTTCTCCGTAGAATGGGCCTGGCAGCAGCCCTAGATTACGAAGATCGTCTCCGTTGATCGCCAGATCCTTAAGGGTAAAGACCGTCTCGCCAGCCAACAGGGCTGCAACTCGCTGATGGCATTCACTGTATGATTTCCACGCCAAATCATAACGGCGACTAGTACCGATTATATCAGCCCGACGCAGCTCTAATAAGGCTTCAATCAACCCGGGTCCAATTTTAGCTGCTAATCGTCGCAGCCCCGCATCGGTGACTTCAGGACCACAGTAAAACATATGATAACGGACAAGTTTACTCACCTTACTAACTAATTCCGTCCCGTAAGTTAAACGTTTGAGTACTTTTAAGACAATTTCTTCTCCTATTTTATCGTGACCATAGAAATGAACGCCTCGCTCGTCAACCATCTTAGTTTTTGGTTTACCCACATCATGCAGGAGAGCCGCCCAGCGTAACGCTAGCTCAGGTTTTATTACCTCCACTGCAGTAACAGCGTGTTTGAGCACATCATATCGGTGCATGCTCCCCTGGCGAACACCATCCATCAACGCCACTTCCGGGAGAAACTCGCGAAGCAGACCACTACTGTTTAACCCCAGGATGGCACCTCCAGGTTCAATCCCCACAAGAAGTTTGCTCATCTCCTCTCGAATTCTTTCAGCGCTAACCCCATGTATTGCTTCAGGGTTTATTGCTGAGACTGTACGGCGTTCGCCTAAAAAACCCAATGTTGATTGGAAACGGTAGAATCTCACCATTCGTAAGCCGTCTTCTTTAAAGCGCATAGCAGGATCACCGACAGCACGCACCTGTCGCCGACGCAAGTCACGCCTTCCGCCAAAAGGATCTACCCACTCCTTCTTCAATGGGTTGTAAGCTATGGCATTTATAGTAAAATCGCGCCTCATTAAATCTTCTTCTATAGAAGAAGAGAAACGGACCCAATCCGGCCGCCTTCCATCGGAATAAGGTCCCTCTCCGCGAAAAGTAGTGACCTCCACCGAATTGTTGTCTAAAACCACGGTAATAGTACCAAACCTCTTACCTGTAGGTCGCGTCACCTCAAAGGTCGATTCCACCTGCCCAGGTTGGGCATCTGTCGCTACATCCCAATCTGACGGCGTCCGTTTAAGAAGCAGATCACGCGTAGCTCCTCCAACCAAGTATGCCTGATAGCCCTGATCCCAAAGGCGCTGGAGTACAAAGATAACCCATTGAGGGATTGAATTTTCGGGCAGCCAGTAACCCACGTAATTCCTCCTTAAGCGTTCTTGAGATTGAAATTCGTTAATATGATGAACTCGTAGCACGTTACCCGTCGCTTGTCTCGTATGATGAAGACAGCCTTTACGACAAGCGACATTCTCAGCGTAGAAACGTGAAAAAGAGGTGGACTTTGATGGTTATTATAATATCAGAAAACAAATGGCGGCGAGTTTTAATCATTCTTGTCGTCATAGCGTTATGGATCGGATTTTTAGGTAGTCGGACACTCTATGAAGTTCTCACTCCGTTACAGGGTCTTGTAGTGATGATCGACCCTGGTCATGGAGGTGTAGATGGAGGTTGTAGCGACGGGGAGATCCAAGAAAAAGACGTTAATCTCAAAGTCGCAATAGCTATCCGGGATTATCTGCGCCAGTCAGGTGTACGGGCCGGATTAACCCGTGACGGAGATTACCCTCTGGAACCTTTCGGTCGTCCAGGACGACATCGTAGAGATCTAAACCGCCGAGCGTATTTGATCAAACGTTCGCGGGCAGTAGTCTTCATTAGTGTCCATTGTGACTCATCATCCGATGATTCCCGCCGTGGACCAGCCGTCTTCTATCGATACCGGAACGCTGCTTCAAAGAGTTTAGCACAGTTAATTCAAGAGGAACTAAACTCAGTTGCTGGTATTAGCCGCCGTGCGGAACCAGGCAATTATTTTATTTTAAAAGCCCCTCCCATTCCAGGTGCACTAGTAGAGGTAGGATTTCTCTCTAACTCCACAGACAGGCTCAAGTTACGGGAAGAAAAATACCATTGGGAACTGGCCGCAGCTACTTGCCGCGGTATCCTTCGTTATCTAAATTCAACTGTCAGCGGCCATAACGTTCCGGAACCCGAGCCAGTGGAGTAAATAATGAGTTATAGACTTGCGCCGCGTAAACATCTGTCATCTCCGCAATATAATCACAGATTGTTTGGTGGTCATGATTCTCTCCTTTCCCATCCAGACGTTCTTGAACAGTCCTGGGAAGAAGTTTTGAGTTATCTAGAAAAGCCCGGAAGATCTGTCGAATAATAATTCGTCCTTTTTCGACCATCACCACGACATTGGGATGATGATAAACTTCCTCAATCAACATCTTCATTAGCTTGGGAAAATCTTCACGCCACTTTGGTCCGAACTCAGCCACCGGCTGGTTTTGGGCTCGTACCGCATCAGGATGATCGATCTTTAGTTCGTTAAGTCGCCCCTGAGTCCAGTGGGAAGCATCCCAGATCAAGCTAGAGATTAAATGGCGAACCAGACGTTTCCGAAAGAGGGTCTCCTCCGCACTCCGCAATGAACCGATCTCTTGTTCCACCTTTAAGAAAACCTGCTCCACCGAGGGGATCTGAGCTGATCTTAAACGTTCCAACGTCAACAATCCCTGCTCTATAGCATCATCCAGGTCATGTGTTGCAAAAGCAGTCTCATCTGCTAAATTAACAAGTTGACATTCCAGCCCAGGCTGAAGAGTTCGGCGAAACTCCTCGGGAACCAAGGGGTTGTCAAAATGTGTTTTGTGCCTAGCAAGCCCTTCCCGTGTCTCAAAAGTCAAATTTAATCCTTCGCAATTGGCATAACGATTCTCCAGATGATCAACGACCCTAAGGCTCTGAAGATTATGATCAAATCCACCAAATCCCTGCATAAAGTCGTTCAACTCCTCCTCACCCGCGTGACCGAAAGGAGCATGTCCCAGATCGTGAGCTAAAGCGATAGCCTCAGCTAAATCCTCATTCGCTAAGACAAGTCTTGCTAATGTCTTTGCCTGTTGAGCCACTTCCAACGAGTGTGTTAAGCGAGTCCGGTAAAAGTCTCCCTCATGGACCACGTAAACTTGTGTCTTAAACTGCAAACGGCGAAAAGCCGTGGAATACAATATACGGTCTTTATCCCTCTGAAAGGGTGTACGAAACGATTCATCCGCCTCCTGCCGCTTTCTACTTTTCGAACCGCTGGATTTGGCAGCATAGCCCGCCAAACCTGCTTCTAAATCTCTTAATAAGTTCGACATATTTACTCCTCCTCGTACTTGATAATTCTTCTCTGCCCGTTTTTTTCCTGCCTTAGTCCTAGTAACAAGTGTACTTGGCGGGACTTTCGACCTATTTTTCGAATGGGTCTATTTTAATTCACTATAATGATCGATAATTGGATTAGACAGAGTATCTTGTTGCTGGTCACTCGTCGCTTGTCACTCGGATAAAACCACAAGCGACCATTGATGAGATCACTCTCCTTAGGAGGGATTTTAAGATGCAAACTGCATCGTGGACACGCATACATTGGGCACTTGTACTTATTATGCTTATTTTAACCGGTTGTGGAGGAGGCGGCTTTACACCGCCGCAACCACCTTTGCAACAAATTCCAGGCGCTATTCAAGGAACTATTGTGGACAGCAGCGGTAATCCCCTCTCTAATGTCTCCGTGGCATTGAGTTCAGGTAGAACGACCATTAGTAATGGTTCTGGGATCTTTGAATTTAGAGATGTAAATGCTGGCACATATAGCATCTCTTGTCACAAAGATGGTTTTTTAGATTATTCACAGAGCGATATTAAAGTGGAAGCCGGAAAGACAAATCATCTTAGATCTATCACACTACTGCTTGATTTATCAAACCTCGGCAATATTAGCGGTCAGGTAGTCGATGCCATCTACGGCAATGGAGTGACGGGGGCAATAATTAAGATTTGGCCCATAGATGATACCACTGGCGACCCACTATATGAAACCACTAGCGATTCCGATGGTAATTACCGCTTTGAAGGCATACCTGGCGATACTTATATTGCCAGAATTATAGCCGTCGGTTATATCAGTGAGCACAAAGACGACATATATACATTGCTATGCGTCCCTGGCGAAACAAGAGCTAACCAAAACCTTGTCATCGTTCCGTTGCTAAATGAAGGGGAGATCAGAATCGTCCTTACCTGGGGAGAATTACCTCAAGACTTAGATGCCCATCTTACAGGGCCAAAAGTTATACAAGACTCCAGTATCAGTGGTGATCGTTTCCACATCTACTGGCCGTCTTATTATCGAACATATGATTACAACAACATAGTATTTGCCAAGATAGACCTTGACATGGGAGAGGGTTACGGACCAGAAACAATATCTGTTCATCAAGGAATAAACGGCACTTACAGTTTCTTCGTACATAACTTCTCGTATGAAGATACAAACCCAAATAACACCATGAGGGGCGACCCGTTGGGCCTAGCTAAATCAAACGCCACCGTGAAAATTTACCGTGTTGAAGAAGGATTAGTACTCATCGCCACCTATAATGTGCCGAATTTACAAGGCAATCTATGGAAAGTCTTTGATATCACTTATGTTGATGGTGAAACATCCATCACTCCGTATAATACATTTGAGTTTATCAATGATGTAAATAATATTAATTAAACTAAATGGGGCTGTTCGAAAAGTAAAACCTTTTGCGAACAGCCCCATTTCTATAAATTTATCGGACTTTCTCTGTTACACTTGCCAGTTCAAGAAGTACTTCACCAAATATTCAGCGGTCTGAATTGCACCTTTTGCAGCGCCGAGTTTAGTATTATGGGCTAAGCAAACGTATTTGACACCGTTACCTAGAACAGTCTCTGGGCGAATCCTTCCGACTGTTGTTGCCATACCGCCACCACGCTCACGATCCATCCTTGGCTGAGGACGGAAAGGATCATCTGTTACCTCGATAAGGTGTTCGGGTGAGCTTGGCAGTCCCAAAGCGATAAACTCCTGTCCGAATTCGGTCATAGCTTTCTTCACGGCCTCCGGAGATGCTTCACGCTTCGTCTCCACCGTAGCGCAGACAAGGTGCCCATCTAGAACAGGTACGCGTGTACAGGTAGCCGAAGTAGTAAATCCTGCTGATGAAATTGTATTGTTCTCCAATATTCCTAGTATCTTCTGCGGCTCGGATTCAGCTTTAGGCTCTTCACCGGGGATGTATGGAACAACGTTCTCCATCATATCCATCGCTGAAAGTCCAGGGGTTCGTCCAGCGCCGGACATAGCTTGCAACGAAGTCATAATCACCCGTTCAACACCAAACTGATCCAAGATCGGTTTTAATGAGACTACTAAACCCGAGATAGTGCAGTTGGGTTTCGGCGAAACAAAGCCCTTCCAACCCCTCTGCTCCTGTTGTACTTTGAGTAGTTTAGCATGGTCCATGTTAACTCCGCCAACTAGAATGGGGGTATCTGACTCATAACGAAACGCAGAAGCGGTGCTAACAACTGGCGTGGTCTTAGCATAAACAGGCTCCAATTCTTTGGCAGCTGAAGTATCAACAGCGGAAAAGATCAGATCTACCTGGGTGGGATCCATCTGAGCAGCGTCTTCAACTACCAAATTGGCCACATCAGCAGGTATGGGTTCCGTGCACCACCATTTCATCGAACCGGATGAGTCCCGTAACGCATCGATATAAGTTTTTCCGGCGGAACGCTGGGAAGCAGCAAGCTTGGTAACTTTAAACCAAGGATGGCCGTCCAATGCCACTAATGCTTGTTGGCCCACAATCCCAGTGGCGCCGACGATAGCTACACGAATCATGATTATTTCCTCCCCGTTATAATTAGAAATTATTATACCATTATGAAACCGTACAGGTCAATTAGGATTAGTCCTTTTTAACCTATCCTTAAGTTTTTGTATGAACAGCGCACCTTAGCTAATACTAAAAAACTCTGGCTCTCCATTCTTGTAAAATGTGAAAAGAGGCTGCCTTTTGAACCGCTCCCTGTCAAGTAGACAATGAAAAAAGAAAAACGTCATCACTGGACTCCGTCAAGAGCGGGGTCCAGTTTTTTATGCAGCGTTTTCGAGTAACTGGCGATAGGTCATCGGGGCCAGTTTAT
>OBJA01001336.1_pt1 | contig 17376 bp, 19 predicted proteins | sample 1519751 | NCBI WGS metagenome assembly OBJA01 (sample SAMEA3881238, study PRJEB22517) | soil metagenome | biome: lake sediment; feature: soda lake sediment; material: sediment, water from around vicinity | place: India | collected 2013-12-23 | depth 3 m | reverse complement strand
GAGGTCGGAAAATGAAGTAGGAGGATAACTACTTCATTTTCCTCCTACTCGATTTAGATGTTTTGTATTCTTGGCTATTTTGTGTATTCAGCTACTATGTCCTTAACACCTTCAGGAGCTAATCGGCCATATACTTTATCGCCAACAAGAACTACAGGTGCGAGACCGCATGCTCCAACGCAACGTAAGCAAGCAAGTGAGAATTTACCGTCTGGAGTTGTTTCACCAACGTTAATGTTAAGGATGCGCTTGAATTCTTCAATAATTTTTTCAGCACCTCTAACATAGCAAGCTGTTCCGAGACAAATAGAAACAGGGTGTTCTCCTTTTGGTAACATTGTGAAAAAAGAGTAGAACGATACAACGCCATACACATGTGCTACAGAAATGTTGAGTTCTTTAGCAATAATCTCCTGGACTTCGGCAGGTAAATAGCCGAAAATTCCTTGAGCTTTATGGAGTACGTTGATCAGCTCACCTTTTTCATTATTAAAAGATTTACAAACAGCTTTGAGTTCATCAATTTTGCTGGTTGATAATTTTATAGTTGCCATGATCTTAATTTCTTTAATTGTTTCAAATATAAAACTTATTCTACTACGCTAACTTCAGCACTTTTATCAAAATAGTGAGTGTGCAGCAAGTGATGAGATAGCTCACCGCATGGTTTACCCAGGAACTCTTCATAAAGTTTTGCAATGTATGGGTTTTCATGTGATTTGCGAATAGTTTTACTTGCATCTTCTGAATAAATAGCTTTTTGACGAGCCTTGAGGATGGATGAGTTACCATAGTGTAATGGCTGACCACCACCACCTATACATCCACCTGGACAAGCCATAATTTCAATAGCATGGTATTGTGACTTACCGGCTTTTATTTCCTCAAGTAGTTTACGTGCATTTCCAAGACCATGAGCAATACCGATCTTTATTGGAAGTCCGTCGAAATCTATAGTTGCTTCACGAATAAACTCCATTCCGCGTAACTCTTCAAAATCAACTTTCGGAAGTGCTTTACCTGTATGTACTTCATAAGCTGTTCTTACAGCAGCTTCAATAACGCCACCAGTTGTTCCGAATATTACTGCAGCACCTGTTGATTCTCCAAGCGGATGATCGAAATCTTCATCAGGTAACTCATTGAAACTGATGTTGAGTTGTTTGATTAGATGAGCTAATTCGCGGGTAGAAATTGAGTAATCAACATCAGGATTTCCATTTGTTTTAAACTCATCTCTCTGACACTCATACTTCTTAGCCAAGCAAGGCATTACTGAAACCACAACTAGGTTTTCTCTCTTAACACCAATCTTATCAGCAAAATAAGTTTTTGCTATAGCGCCAAACATCTGTTGTGGACTTCTAGCAGTTGAAGGAATATTGCGCATTTCAGGGAACTGATGTTCGAAGAAGTTCACCCATCCTGGACAGCAAGAAGTAAGAATGGGAAGCGCTACTGAACTGTCACCACTTAGGTGCTTGTTTAATCTATCGAGTAACTCTGTACCTTCTTCCATTATAGTTAAGTCAGCTGCAAAGTCTGTATCGAAAACATAGTTAAAGCCGATACGACGTAATGCTGCTGCCATTTTACCGGTTACAATAGTACCTGGTTCCATACCGAATTCTTCACCAAGAGCTGCACGAACTGCTGGTGCTGTTTGCACTATAACAGTTTTTGTTGGATCGGCAATTGCTCTGATAACAGCATTTGTATGATCTACTTCTGTTAGAGCACCGGTTGGACATACTGCAACACATTGTCCGCAGTATGTACATTCACTATGATCGAGATTTCTCTCAAACGCGGGAGCAACAACTGATGAGAATCCACGATTAACTGCTGATAATACTCCAACTGTTTGAACGTCGTTACACATCATTTCACATCTGCGACACATAATACATTTATCAACATCGCGCTTTATTGCAGGTGAAGTATCAGGACGGTAAGTCGATTTCTCACCTTCATAATGTAATTCACGTACTCCAAAATCTTGAGCCATTGTTTGTAATTCGCAATCGCCATTCTTTGAACAGATTAAGCAATCACTTGGATGGTCACTCAATATAAGTTCAAGTACTGTTTTACGTGCATTAAGAACTTTGATATTGTTTGTGTTAATCGTCATGCCTTCACTGCATTCTGTTACACATGCAGGAGCAAGATTTCTACGTCCGGCTACTTCAACAACACAGATTCTGCAACCGGCAGGTTTATTTTCTATATTCAGATCGTGCAAATGCAAATGACATAAGGTAGGGATGTGAATTCCAACCTGTTTTGCGGCCTTAAGGATAGTGGATCCTTTTTCAACCTCAACGATCTTATTGTCAATATTTATTTTGATGGTTTCCATTATCTTATATTCTTATTTAATTACCACAGCACTGAATTTACATTTTTCTAGGCAAGCACCACACTTTATACAAGTTGCCTGATCTATGATGTGAATGCCTTTACGTTCACCTGAAATAGAATTAACAGGACAGTTTCTTGCACAAGCTGTACAACCAACACAATTCTCTGCAACAATATAATATTGCATTAATGCTTTACACTGACTAGCACGGCATTTTTTCTCTGTTACGTGCTCAATATATTCATCAATGAAATTATCAATAGTTGATAGTACAGGGTTTGGTGAAGTTTGACCTAATCCGCAAAGTGCAGTATCCTTAATAACCTGACTAAGGTTTCTTAAGCGGTCAATATCTTCAAGTGTTCCATTACCGTTGGTAATTTTATCTAGTATCTCGTATAATCTCTTGTTACCGATACGACATGGAGAACATTTACCGCAAGATTCTTCAACAGTAAAATCTAAATAGAATTTAGCCATTGAAACCATACAGTCATCTTCATCCATCACGATCATACCACCTGAGCCCATCATTGAGCCGCTTTGAACAAGGTTATCGTAATCAATAGGTGTATCAAGATGTTTTTCAGTTAAGCAACCTCCTGATGGCCCTCCGGTTTGAACAGCTTTAAATTTCTTGCCATCCTTTATACCGCCACCGATTTCGAAGATTACTTCGCGAAGTGTAGTTCCCATTGGCACTTCGATCAATCCAACGTTGTTGATTTTACCTGCAAGAGCAAATACTTTGGTTCCTTTTGATTTGTCAGTTCCAATGTTAGCAAACCAATCAGCTCCTTTATTAATAATAACAGGAACATTAGCAAATGTTTCAACGTTGTTTACATTTGTAGGTTTACCATAGTAACCTGATACTGATGGGAATGGAGGTTTAACAGTAGGCTCACCACGTAAACCTTCCATTGAATGAATCAACGCTGTTTCTTCACCGCAAACAAAAGCTCCGGCACCATAACGCAGTTCGATATCAAAATTGAAATCTGTACCAAGAATTCCGTTTCCTAAAAGTCCGTATTCACGAGCCTGATCGATAGCAATTTTCAAACGGTCAATTGCCAGAGGATACTCAGCTCTAATGTACACTAAACCATTTGTTGCGCCAATGCAATACCCGCAAATGGCCATTGCTTCAATAACAGAATGAGGATCTCCTTCAAGAATTGAGCGGTCCATGAATGCACCTGGGTCACCTTCATCGGCATTACAAACTACATATTTAACATCATTAACTGACTGCCTAGTGATTTCCCATTTAAGACCTGCAGGGAAACCTCCGCCGCCACGACCTCTTAGACCTGACTTTTTGATTATTTCAATAACCTGCTCAGGTGTCATCTCTGTTAAACACTTTGCAAGAGCTTCGTAACCATCACGGGCAATATACTCATCAATATTCTCAGGATCGATAAAACCACAGTTTCTTAAAGCTAGACGTAATTGTTTCTTGTAGAAACCCATGTGTTTTGAGTCAGAGATATGCTCGTTATTTTCAGGGTCTACGTATAGTAAACGTGTGACCTTACGACCTTTAATAACATGTTCTTCGATTATCTCGCGTGCATCAGCAGGAGTAACCTGTGTATAGAAAGTGTTATCAGGCATAACCTTAACGATTGGACCTTTTTCGCAAAAACCGAAGCAACCGGTACCAATTACTTGTACTTCCTGATCAAGACCTTTATCTGATACAATAGTTTTAAGATTCTCGAGTATAAGGTCGCTTTGAGAGGCATGACACCCAGTGCCGGCACAAACAAGAAGATGCATTTTAAATTTTGACATTATCAATCCTCCTTATTTTTCAATAGTTTCGTAATTAACCGGTATAATTCCTTCAACAAGCTCGCCATTCTTTATGTATTTTTCTATAATACAGTCGGCTTTAGTAGTATCAACATAGCCATAAACTACAGGAGCTTGTCCGGGTAAGGTAATTTCAACAGTAGGTTCTGCGAAACAATAACCCATGCAGCCGGTTTGTGTAACAACCGCTTGTATATTGCGCTTATCCAGTTCTTCAATAAAGAACTCCATCACTTGTTTTGCGCCGGAAGCAATTCCGCAAGTTGCCATTGCAACTCTAATCTGAACGTGGCTATCGGGGTCATTGCTCTTCTCTCTTAATCCCATTTTTCCCTGCAGATTTTCCTTTATTCTGCGAAGGTCAGCCAGTGATTTAACTTGTGTCATGATGTTTTGAATTAACTTTGTTTGTAAGTATTATTTAGAGATCCCTATTGCATTTAGATTCTCATTGATCATTTCTTTTAAAAATCTTATAACTGAAGGTTCACTAATTGATACACCTTCAAGTATTTCATTAATTTCTTTGGTTGTGATATTATATTTTCCTAAGTTAGTCTCATGTATATATTCAAAATCAATTTCCGGATTCGCAGCAAGCAAAAGTACAATAGTTCCGGCAATATCTCCAATTGGAGGCCTGTCGGGATGCGTAAATGTAAACTCTGCCTTTACTGTTGTTCCTTCACCTTCGTTACTCTCAATTTCAAATAATCCGTTCGTTCTTTCTACATTCTGTTTTAGTAATGGAATGCCCAGGCCAATTTTACGAGTAGAACGAGTGGTTACAAAGGGGTCTGTAACAGTTAGTACAAACTCCCGGGACATTCCTATACCATTATCTTTTATAATGATAGTGTATGTATCATCATCAATATTTTCATTTATCACTATAGTTATTAGGGATGCTTTTGCAACTATAGAATTCTGCGCAATATCCATTATATGCATTGAGAGATCTTTCATCGTACCGATACCTTTCTTCCTGATTGGTTTCTCAATGCGAGACAGAATTCAGAGAAATCTGTTGATTCCATCTCGAAATATGTGTATTCTCCACCTATTTGGTCCAATGTATGAGCATCTGAATTCCTTACAAAGGTCTCTTCCGAAAAGCGTTTTTGCTTTCTGAAAAACTCAGTGCTTACATGTCGGCTTAATTCAAAAGCATCTGCCTTCAAAGTTGCAGGTACAAAACCCAATTGACTTATCAGACTGTCTTTAGGCTTATTAATATGTGCGGGTATAAAAATACCATCAAGCTGATGAACCAGTTCCTCAACCATATCAATGCCTATTCGTAATGCAGAGATCAGGAGCTTCTCTTCTTCATGCACAATATTCTCGTTTTCATCCACAACCACCTGATATCCGAAAAGATCAGGATTGTTTTTTACGAATGGCAGGTATTCATCAAGATAACTCTGAAACTCATTTAAAACTTCAACAGTTCTGAAAAATGCCAGACAATGAATTTCTTCTTTAGTTGTAACTTCTACACCCGGATAAACTGTTAATCCTTTTTTTGCAGCTTCATCAATAACAACACTACACTGAAGTGTAGAATTATGATCAGTAATCCCTATTATTTGCAGATCCTGTTCCAAAGCTTTTTGCACAATATTCTTAGGACTCATATCCAGGCTCGCGCATGGAGATAAGATCGTATGAATGTGTAAATCAGCTTTGTAAATTTTCATTGTGTTTGACAGTATTATCCTTGATATAAAGTTACTTATTCTACCTCATTAAAGACATGTATGATATTGAATATTTTACCTGTAATTTCAAAAGCAGGTTCTGAAGTCACAAGTACCGGAATATTCTCTTCGTTACTCTGTGCTAACATATCAGCCTCAGGTTTATTATCATTTACCACAACTACAGCAGCTAAATCCTTAAGTGATGCAATTGCCATTACATTTTTATGTGTTTGTAGTGTTATCCAAACATTTCCTTGCTCAGCATTTCCAATTACATCACTAAGTAAATCGGATGTATATCCACCTGTAATTTCATTATTGAGACCCTCGGCTCCACCCACAACTTCAAGTTGTAGCTGTTCAACTAAATCTTTTACTTTCATGACTTTAATTTCCTATATTTATTAGTCTTTTCAAATCCCCAAATTTCCCTAAGTATTCTATTACTCTCTTCTGTTGATAATTCTCCTTTTTGCTCGAGAGTACGCTGTATGAAAATGCAATGATTTAAATCGGCATTGCCCTGAACTATATCTTGAGCCAAAGCCTGACAAGAAGGTGCACCACAAATACCACAATCAATTATTGGTAGTATTTTTAGTATTTGATTAACCTTATCCATCTTCTTCATAGCCATTGCCATATCTTCATCAAGTTTGAGAATTGAACGGGGAGTTACCGATTCAATTGAAATCTTGCTCATAAGATATTCGCGTTCCTCTACAATGTTTCTAAAAGCTCCCGGGTAAATTATATTTGATGTTCTTTCAGAATTAGTGTCAGTGTGATTTCTCAACCGTTCAGCGGTCAGAAATCTGTTGCCGGGAGTCAATACCCCGCCTGCACAACTCTCATCACATGCTCTCAATTCAAGGAAATCGATATCAGTAATCTCATCGTTTTCAATTTTTTCAAGAAAATCAATCACATTATTGATTTCATCGATAGCAAGGCAACGTCCTTTTATGTTAACTGCTTCACCATTGGTTAATGACCAATTCTTAGCCTTTATGCTAAGATTTGCCGGTGCAGGAATTGCACAAGATGAATTGGTTTTCTTTGTTACCTGATGGTAAACTTTATTGAAAAGGAAGTCCATGTTAATGGCTCCTGTAATAGGGGAGGATATCTCACCAACGGGCTCCTTAATAGCTGCTATCTTAGCTGCACATGGAGTAACATAAAATATTCCGATCTCTTCTTCTGCAGCACCTCTCGACATGAACTCCTTTTTCAGAAAGTGGGCTGAAATATCTAAAGGCGGCTTAAGAAGCATAATATTGTCCACTAAAGAAGGAAATTTAACCTGTATTAGTCGAACAATAGCTGGACAAAATGAAGAGATAAGAGGTTTAATATCAGGGTGCTCATCTGAGTACTGTTGAATGGCATCAGCAAGTATTTCAGCACCATTTTCGACCTCATATACATGTGTGAACCCAATATCAAGAATAACTGAATGAATTTGCTTCTGAGTAATTTCTTCGGCAAACTGGCCTGAGAAGATAGTTGGAACAAGTGCTATCCGGTACTTGTAGTCAAAAATGTAGTTAAAATCGTCGTGGTCAACAATGATAGCACTCGAGGGACATTCACGGAAGCACTTACCACAGTCTATGCATTTTTCAGCCAGAAGAATGGCACAGCCATTTCTAACCCTTAATGCTTCGGTAGGGCAAACAGTCATGCAATGAGAACAACCTACGCAGAGGTCTTCTCTTATTTTTAGTGCATGATGAAAATTTGCGCTTTCCATGTTAGATCTTATTTAAATATACTGCCATTTCGACAGTAGTCCCTTTTCCAACCTCTGATGTAATTAGCAATTCGTCGCTGTTATTCTTAATATTCGGTAATCCCATTCCTGCACCAAAACCCATTTCTCTTACTGCGCTTGATGCAGTTGAATAACCTTGTTGCATAGCTAACTCTATGTCAGGAATTCCCGGTCCTTCATCAATTAGTTTCATCTCAATACGATTGGTGCAGATATGTATGAGTACTTTCCCCGACCAGGCATGAGCTACAATATTAACTTCTGCCTCATAAAGAGCTACGACAACACGTTTAATAACTTTAGGATCAACATTTAATTGTTTAAGAATTTTCTTTAACTGGCTGGAAGCAGCTCCTGCCTTAGTAAAATTACCTCCTTCTACAAAAAATTCAAAATCCATCTCACAAATATTAATATACAGGTTTCATACCTGCTGAAAAGAGTAGGCCTGAAGCTTTGAACATAGAGTAGTCACACTCAACAAGTATCATTTCATTTTCTTCAGCCAGTTGTAGCATTTCGGGTGTTGCTTTCTTTTTACGCACGAAAACAATATTAGAAATCTCCGACATTTCAGCTGTTCTTATAGTTTGAAGATTTGCCAAACCTGTAAGAAGAAGAATATTATCCTTTTCAACTGTTAATACATCACTCATCAGATCAGAAGAGAATGTATATTCAACCTCCGAATCCAATAGGTGCTCGCCGGAAACTACTCGTGCATTTAATAATTCAACAACTTCCCTGATTTTCATTTTCTTAAGTTTAAGCATACGATGATGCGGGATCAGTTCAAATGTTGTGCAAAGATAAAACTAAAAAAGCAAATAAAACAACTTTTTGTGAAAAAAATAACAATGTTAATAAAATAACAAAATGTGCCTGTACCTTATTGATAATCAATATAAATAGAAAGAAAAAAGAGCGTTTAAAATCACGCTCTTTTCTTAATCTAATGGTCTCACTTTCTTAGTACCTTTTTCTTGGTCGATAATGCGTATGAAGCAGATCATGTGATTTGTGACCAAGTGGCTCTCCAAGGTAATTTTGATATAATTCAACTACCTCAGGATTCTCATGAGACTTTCTTAGAGGCATATCAGCATCCTCACTATAAATAGCATCAGCGCGTTTTTTTCTTATCTCCGGAGAGGTTGGAATAGGCTGACCGCCACCGCCTAAACATCCGCCAGGGCATCCCATCACTTCAATAAAGTGATAATTTGCTTCGCCTTTCTTAACTTTCTCCATTAAAACGCGAGCGTTTGCCAGACCATGAGCAATGGCTACATTCAAGTCAACACCTTCAAGAAAACTCCATTCAGGTTTAACATTTTTAATTTTCACGGATGCTTCTTTAATACCATCCATACCTCTAACTGGCTGAATATTAAGATTTGTGAATGGAACCTCGCGTCCAGTAACTATCTCATAAGCTGTTCTTAAAGCAGCTTCCATAACTCCGCCGGTTGCACCGAATATAACAGCAGCACCTGTTGATTCACCTAATATGCGATCGTATTCTTCTGGCTCAATTTTATTGAAATCAATTCCAGCCTGTTTTATCATCATTGCAAGTTCGCGGGTTGTAAGAACAAAATCAACGTCCTGATAACCACTGTCGCGCATTTCGCTTCGCTCGCATTCATACTTCTTAGCAACACATGGCATGATAGAAACAACAATCATGTCCTGAGCTTTAATATTTATCTTCTCAGCGTAATACGTTTTTGCAATAGAGCCAAACATTTGCTGAGGTGATTTGCATGTTGACAAATTGTCTAACAGTTCCGGATACATGTGTTCCTGAAATTTTATCCAACCCGGTGAACAAGAAGTCATCATTGGAAGCTTAACCTTTTCATCCTTATCGACCAATGCTTTCTTAAGGCGAGTTAATAATTCAGTTCCTTCTTCCATTATAGTTAAATCAGCTGTGAAATCTGTATCCAATACTTTGTTGAATCCAAGCTTCTTTAGAGCTGATACCATGTGTCCGGTAACTCTTTCTCCTGGAGGTAGTCCTAAATCTTCGCCAAGTGCAATTCTGGTTGCAGGTGCAGTTTGTACAACTACAAATTTAGTAGGATCATATAATGCTTTCCATACTTCTTCAATATAGTTGTGCTCTGTTAGCGCTCCGGTTGGACATCTGTTAATACACTGGCCACAATTTGAGCACACTACATCGTTAAGTGGTTTATTCAGGAATGTTGATATTCTTTGATGATCGCCCTTGTTCACAACTGCTAGTGCACTGACTCCCTGTAACTCTTCACAGGTTCTAACGCACCTCTGACATCTTATACACTTGCTATCATCTTTAACGACTGATGGAGACGACATGTCGATAGTCATAGACTTATGATCACATAAATCAAGAAAAACGTGATCTCCAATCCTGTATTCACTCGCAAGTTCCTGTAGCTCACAATGGCCGTTCTTGAAACATTTTGTGCAATCGGCATTATGTTCAGATAAGAGGAGTTCAACAATGTGCTTTCTTGCAACTCTTACTTTTTCGCTATTTGTGTACACTTCCATGCCTTCCGATACTGGCGTGGCGCATGATGCAGCCAAAACTTTGGAGCCTCGTACTTCAACTACACATACACGGCAATTCCCTGCAACAGAAAGGTCGGGGTGATTACAAAGTGTTGGTATTCGCAGGTTTAGCTGTCTTGCTGCGTCAAGAATTGTAGTGCCCTCTTCAACAGCAACGGGCATATTATTTACCTTAAGGTTAACTAAATACTTATTCATGTTCTCTGTTTTTTGAGGTACTGTTAATAAATGATCTCTTCCCTGAAATTATCAATAATTGAATTGAAAGGATTACCAACCGACTGACCTAAACCACATTTTGAAGCTAACTTCATAGTGTTGGTAAGATTTTTCAAATCGTCGAGGTATGAAGGAGGCCTCTCACCTCTTTTAACCGCTTCAATTCCTTTGAGTAGTTGCTGACAACCAACTCTGCAAGGGGTGCACTGACCACACGATTCTTCGGTGAAGAATTCAAGATAGTCATGCAGAACATTATACATTGAACGAGAACTATTAAATATCATCATTGAGCCTCCGGTAGGAATACCTTCAAAGCCTATGATGGTGTCATTGAATTTTTTACGTGGCACACAGTGTCCTGATGCTCCACCAACCTGAATTGCTTTTGTATCACCATCTCCAAATTCTTCAACAAATTTGTTAAGAGGCATACCTAACTCAAGCTCATAGATACCTGCTATAGGTGTGTCGCCGGATACACTAAATACTTTTGATCCTCTTGAATCATGAGTTCCCAGAGCTTTAAACTTTTCAGGGCCCATTTGACAGATCATCGTTGTGTATACAAGAGTTTCAACATTGTTTATTACTGTTGGTTTACCGTTATATCCGGCTACCGTTGGATAGGGAGGCTTATTTCGAGGTTCTCCTCTTTTGCCCTCCATCGATTCAAATAAAGCACTCTCTTCGCCGCAAACATAAGCACCACTACCGCTTTTTAGATATATTGCGAAGTCGAGGTTTCTATGTTTGAGTTCAGCATTAAATTTATCTAATTTATCTTGAATTTTCTTTAGCAGGAAGTTATACTCACCTCTTATGTATATGTATCCTTCCTTAGCTCCAATAACATAACCGCATATTGCCATTCCTGTGAATATTTTCTCAGGAACTCTGTCAAGAATTTCTCTATCCTTAAAAGTGCCTGGCTCTCCTTCATCAGCATTACAGATAACGTATTTTGTATCGTTATCTTCATTTCTGGTAAATTTCCATTTTAAGCCGGTGGGGAATCCAGCTCCACCTCTTCCTTTTAAGCCACTGTCAATAAGATCCAGGATAATTTCATCTGCCGATCTTTTCAAAGTTTTATCCAATACTGCTATTGGCGAGAATGCTTTGTCATCCTCAAAGATAATATCTACTTTTTTTAAATAATTTTCCATTTGAACTGTTTTTTTTTGAAGGTGATGCTATTGCTCTTTACAGTATGATTGAATGACCTCTATAGCTTTTGTAGGTGTCAATTCAGGGTAGATCTCGTCATTTATAAGCATAACTGGACCCTTATGGCACCAACCTAGACAGTTAGCAGTTAATAAAGTGAATTTTTTGTCGTGTGTAGTTTCACCGACTTTAATCTTAAGCTGGTTGCTGATGGCATTAACAATATCTTCCTTACCTTTCATGTGACAAGTTATAGTCTTACAGACCCTTATAATATTCTTGCCACGGGGAACTGTGTCAAGAAAGGTATAGAAGGAAGCTGTGCCATAAACTTCGGCAGCCGATAAATCTAATTCCTTGGCTACACAAAGCATTGCATCCTCCGATAAATAATGCTCTTTCTGAACAATTCCTTGTAGAATTGGCATCAGGCTGTTGCGACTCTTGCCGTTTTTATCAACAAGTTCCTTTACTAGCAATTCTGTTGTCATTTACTGTCCTCCATTTTAAATGAAATGATTGTTTTTAGTTAATTGAGTGTGACTATGTGATTCTGTAGAATCACAGTCAAATATAAAAATTCTTTTGTGAATTAATTAACAATAGAACTTTTTTTTAGCGATTATCTGCTAATTTATACTCAATCTAATTAAGTCAAGGCTTAGTGAAGTGATATTGAAATTTGATAACAGAGCTCTAAATAATAAGAACTGATAACAGGTTGTAATTTGATCTCCTGCTAAGATGATTCATTGCTTAATTAATTAATTTTGTCAAATGGAAAATTTGTACAGATATTTTTTGCACCTGGGCTATAATGGAAGTGATTTTCATGGTTGGCAAGCGCAAAAAAATTCTCATACAATTCAAGAAGAACTTGAAAAAGCGTTGTGCATTCTGTCAGGATCAAGTAAAATTCAACTTACTGGAGCAGGTAGAACCGATACTGGAGTGCATGCAAGAGAGTACTATGCTCATTTTGATCTTGGTGTTTTACTTGAACATGACAATTTGCACCAATTGGCATACAAGCTAAATCACCTGCTGCCCGATTCTATTGCTATTTACGATATTTTTAGGGTTAATAGTGATATCCATGCACGTTTCTCTGCTTTGTATAGAACTTACCGTTACTATATCTGTCGAAATTACGATCCTTTTGCTGTTGGAATTTCATACCGGTACACGATTGCGCTTGATATTGATCTAATGAATCAAGCCGCATCTTTAATCCTTGCACATAAAGATTTTACCTGTTTTACTAAGACAGGAGCCGATACTAGCAATAATATTTGCATCGTAACAGTAAGTAGATGGTACGAACAAAATAACTTTCTTATATACGAAACAACGGCCAATCGTTTTCTCAGAAATATGGTGAGAGCTATGGTAGGTACCTTGCTTGATGTTGGTCGAAAGAAGATTACAATTAGTGAATTTCAACAAATTTTAGAACACGGTTCAAGGAGTGATGCAGGAAGATCAGTTCCTGCCTGTGGCCTTTTTCTCGAAAAGATTGAGTATCCTGAAGATCTCAGATTATTGCAATAATAAAAATCACTAAGAGTATTATTGATACTATTAGTTTTGCAAGAGTTCCTGCAAGAAAGCCAATAAAAGTGCCTGTCCCTGCCCTAATTGATGCATCAAGCGACTTGCCGTCTACAATTTCTCCAATTACAGCCCCAACAAAAGGCCATAACAATAAACCCAACGGCGGTAATATAAATATTCCTAAAACCAAACCAATAGCAGCACCCCATACGCCTTTACGACCACCACCAGCATATTTTGCCCCCCAAATAGGTACTAAATAATCAAGAATAACTACAGCAATAATAATTACAAGCCAGCCAAAAAGAAATTTGTATGAGAACTTATGTACATCGGAGTAGTGTATTAATAGCAACGCAAGGTAATTTAGCGGTGGCCCCGGAATAACGGGTAGGAGAGATCCTACTATTCCGGCTAATGACAAGATTACACCAACTATGATTATTATCCAATCCATATTGTTAAAGCTATTAATTGACTGATCAGCGAAACAACATTTATTAACTAATTGTTTATCATGGCTACAAATGTCTGTTGTGATGAGAAAGATACTAATCGTATATTTAATAAGTATAGCTGTAGCTTCATGCAATAGAGATTCATCAAAAGGTTTAAAAATGACTGAAAAGAATAATCAGATAACTGAAAAAATCTTCAAAAGTGATGAAGAATGGAAAAAGATACTTACTCCAGAGCAGTATAGAGTTCTAAGAGAAAAAGGAACTGAACGCCCGGGAACAGGTATATATGATAACCATTATGAAAAGGGGACATACAATTGTGCAGGGTGTGGACAAGAGCTTTTTACTTCTGATTCAAAGTATAATGCCGGATGTGGATGGCCTAGTTTTGCGGAACCATCTGATAAAAAGGTAGTCGAAGAACACCTTGATAAAAGTTACGGTATGATCCGTACTGAAATTGTTTGCTCAAGATGTGGTGGACATTTAGGCCATGTGTTTAACGATGGTCCTCCCCCAAAGGGGCTTAGATATTGTATAAATTCGGCTTCACTTGACTTCAGGAAGATCAAATAAAATTTGAAATATAAAATAACTCACCGAGACAGGTATTTAGTATCGGTGAGTTTATAAGACATTTTAAGTGCAAATTGATTACTTTTTGAAAGTAAACTCTGTAAAATCGAAGTCAGGATTCGGTATATCTATGCGAACTTGGGCAACTTCTCCTCTGGCATTAATTATAAAATTTACAGTTCCTTCAGGCAGCGATGGTACTTCAGGGAACTCTATGGTAAATGTATCATAGTGCCAATGATTAAGTTTGCCATGAAACATGGAGGTTGGAACAAAATTTAAGAAAAGACTGCCATCTTTCAAACTAACAGTAACATCACCATACGCCTCACTCTTATAAGTTCCTGTGTATTTATTTAAATCAGCACTTGGTCTTGAATTCTTTGCTCTTTTTTCGATATTCTCTTTCTTCACACTTTCTTCATATTCCTTGTTTTTCTTTTCTCTTTCAAGGAAAATAGCGCTCCAGTCGGTGTTATTATCACTAAGGTATGATTCAAGAATTTTGTACATCATAGGCAAGTATAAGCTTGAGTTTTTATTGGTAAGGACAACCAGGCCGATATTGGCCTCAGGAACGAAAGCAGAGTATGAGATCATGCCATCATAGCCGCCTGAATGCGACATAACTTTCTTTCCATAATAATCCATAATACTCCATCCTAATCCGTATCCTTTAAAATGGGTAGTAGGCCATAACTCTTTCGATGTTCTGGAAACGGGGTTCATAATATATGGGTACCACATTTCATTAAGGGTCCTTTCGGAAATGATCTGCTTATCGTTTATTTTTCCGTAATTTAATTGTAATTGAAGCCATTTTGCCATATCATTAACCGATGAAATGATTGATCCTGCAGGAGCTATATTATCCCAGTTTAGGTAATCAATTCTAACCGTTTTTTCTCTATATGATGTATGAGGCTGAGCTGTGTTATATTTTTCAGTAAATTGTGTTACTGAGGTTAAAGAGGAATTCATTCCCAGAGGAGTAAAAAAATTATTTTTAATAAAATCACCCCATTTCTGACCACTAACTTTTTCAATTATTAAGCCACAAGTCAGATAGGCTATGTTTGAATATCCAAATGTTGTTCTAAAACCATAAGCTGGCTTCAGGTATCTGGCTCTTTTAACAACTTCTTCGGCAGAGTATGTTGTTCCATACCAAATTAAATCTCCACTAAAGGTAACTAATCCTGTTCTATGCGATAATAAATCTCTTATTGTGATATTGGCAGTTACGTAAGGATCATATAATCTGAACCATGGTAAGTGATCAACAACTTTGTCATCCCATGAGAGTTTCTCCTGATCTACAAGCAGTGCAAGTGATGCAGCTGTAAAAGCTTTACTGTTTGAAGCAATAGCAAATAAGGTGTTAGCATCAACTTTATCGCTTTTATTGATATCTTTTAATCCATAACCCTTTGCGAATAGAATACTATCTTTCGAAACAATAGCTATAGCCATACCCGGTACGTCCCAGTCTTTTCTTGCCTTCTCAAAATATGTATCTAATGCTGAGAGGTCTGCATGTTTTTGAGCAAATAGATTCCTGCCCGTTGTTAAGAGAGCCAGAATGATTATTAACCGGAATGTTAATTTGTGTGATCTCATTTAAATTTATTTTACTTACTATTTAGTTTAAAGCTATCTAATGTGGTAGATCTTAAGTCCTTCAATAACCGATTTCTCTATTTTACCTATGGTTATATTGTTCTCATCAGCAACCTCCAATAGTATATCAGTGAAATGGTAGGCAATAGAACCTACAAAGCCTGCTTTTACTGTTTTATAACCAGAAAACTTTTTAATACCCACATCAAAGAACTGTTTGAACGAGTTGGAAACTAAGGCTTTAATATACTCATCTGCACTATTCTTTTGAATAAAAGGGGCAAAAGAAGATAAGAATTTGTTAGGAGATTGGTTATTATAGATATTATCAAGTACATATTCAAGGGAAAGGTTGTATTCACTTTCAAGCATATCAGAGATGGTGTCAGGCATCTCGTTTTTAAGATAGTCAGCTATCAGGAGCTTGCCCAAATGAGTACCACTTCCCTCATCACCAAAAAAATATCCCAATGAAACCATTTGACGAGTAATGTTTTTGCCATCGTAATAACAAGAATTTGAGCCCGTACCGAGTATACATGCTATGCCAGGATCTCTATTAAAGAGAGCTCGTGCTGCTGCTAGAAGATCGTGATTGACTTCAATAGTTGCACCGGGGCACAGGAAACGCAATGGTTCACTAATTTTTTCACATTTTGATTTAGTTGAACAACCTGATCCATAAAAGAAGATGCTCTTTATGCTATCAATCGGCAGAAGAGGTTTTAATTCATTCTCAAGTAATAATCGAATCTCTTCTGATGACATGTAGTATGCATTTATACCACGTGTTTTTAGCAATGTATAATTTGAGCCGTTTATTAAAAGCCAATCTGTTTTAGTAGCACCACTATCAGCAATCAGGATCATAAGGTATAATTTACACAAGCAAATTTAAGAAAATGCCTCGAAGATGAGTATATTATTTGCAGTTACTGCAATAATTAAAAAATGGAACATCCATCCCTAACCGAGAGCAGAGTAGGGTAGGATGTTTATATATAGAGTTGCAATTGCAGAGCTTTCACAAGCCTCTGCAGCAGTTATAATTCATGATGTCAAAGAGCATTTGTATTACAGAGCAAACAGCATCATGTAACAAGATTCAAACCCGGCTCTCCAGCTTTTGTATCCACTCTATTATATAAAGAATCGTACCAAAAAAAACGATAATAAAAATTGGTTAAAAAAGGGTAAAAAAGTGACAAAATGACATTAAAAATACTGCCAAAAGACATGACACGGAGGACTATTTATTATGGTCCCTGGGTACTGACACAATGACAGCTTATTGTTAAAAGAGTATATGAAGGCTTATGAGATGGTATTCCTACAAGTCAGAAGATCAGAGCTGTACACAGATTTGTAATTAAAAAAAATGATTATATAGCAAAGAATTAATCATTGTGAAAGGACAGAAACATCGCAAAATAAACATGACACGCAGGGTCAGAAGATATAATAGAAATAGGGTGGGAGGAAGGAAGGGTATAAAAACACTAAAGGCTGTCAAAACGGATTGACAGCCTTAAAGCGTTATAA
>OBJA01001335.1_pt1 | contig 17385 bp, 19 predicted proteins | sample 1519751 | NCBI WGS metagenome assembly OBJA01 (sample SAMEA3881238, study PRJEB22517) | soil metagenome | biome: lake sediment; feature: soda lake sediment; material: sediment, water from around vicinity | place: India | collected 2013-12-23 | depth 3 m | reverse complement strand
TAATATTCAGTTGCATAGCACCTTCTGCCGATCACTTTCCGGTCGGCACCTCAACAGAGGGTGGGCTCGAGAGGTAGAGATTACGTGCGATGCTTCTGATGTAAAGCATGGATTTCCGTGCACCTTCCAGCGTACCAGCAATGTCTCTTCCGTGAGCCCCGGAGAGCTCCAGAATAATCCCGCCATGGAAATTTGTTTGACTCAATTTGAAGATAACCCTGGGCCAATCTATCGTCCCGGTTCCTGGTGGCAGGTGGTCATCAGCAGTTCCGTAATTATCATTGGCATGAATCATCCGAAGATGCCCTGATAATTTATACATGACACTATAGAGATCCCCGGAAAGAGTAGCGTGCCCGGTATCAAGACAGGTGGTGATATTAAGACTCTCCATAGCACCCATCAACCAGAGCATATCACTAGTATTTCCGAATGGAAGATGCGGAAGCATGTTCTCAAGGACCAACCCGACCTTAAGATCCTGACAGCGCCTGGCAACCTTGTTCAGAACAGTCGCAGCATTTCGCAACCGTTGCATCCGTTCCTCAACAGAAAAGCTGAGTGTTTTGTCAGGGCCGGGGTGGATAACAAAATGGCGAACTTCCATCATTGCCGCTGCTTCCGCTGCGACCATCAGCTCATGAAGAGAGTAATTGAGGTGAACCTGGTCGAGTGAGGAGATATCGACATCGATAAATGGTGCATGAAACGAATATGCCTCCATTCCAAGTTCTTTAAGGCGTTTCGCTACGAGGGAAACATTTTCAGTGTCGTGAAAATTCAGATGTCCTGGAGAAGAGCATATCTCAACCATGCAGAACCCGCCATTACGGATTGGTTCCAGACAATCAAAGATGCTCATTTGGTAAAAACAGCCCGTTGAAAGGCCGACCGGCCAATCGCTCATGTTTTACCCTTTCCAGTAAAGAGCTCTTGAACTCCTGCAGACTGCAGGGCACCTGCTCATTGTAGCAATAGTGCATCTCCTTTACAGGAGCACAGTCAAAATACTCCAGCTTATCGAGACCCAATTTGATTAATGCAGAAAACATCCGGGTATAGAAATCTGCTCTGGTTGCAGCATCATAGAAATACCACTCTCTCCCCCATCCGTAATTGCGTTCATATTTAGACCTGATAAGACCGGCGATGTGGCGGGGATGCCATCCCAGAGAGAGAAACACCCGTACAACCTGTCGTATCCCGGCCGGTTTTAACAGTAAGTCATTTGGATTCTCCAGAATATACCGGGTACAGGGAGGAATATCCTCCAGCGGAGCTCTGTCGTAAGTACGGGGCCACATTTCTGGTGCTTCATGCTCTTCAGCGTAGAACCAGTCGTGGAAATCTGCTACATCAGACATCTCATAGGCACGTATCAGATTTAACATCTGAGGTGACTGATCGGGTATCTGAACCGGGGCTCGGGATGCCAGATCAGCAGCCTGCCGCAAATCTCGCATCGTTTCAATCCCCTCCTGGGTATTCATTTCAAAGAGGGGGATTGCCACCATAGGAGGAACCCGGCTTCTTATCTCATCATGGAGAATGCCACCTTTTTGCCAAGGCTTCAGGTAAACACTGAACGGAACACGGATAAGACGGGTATTAAGAAGGTCTCCGTATTCTGTTATATCAATGGAAATCATCTCCCGGCCCCTTGTCTGCGGTGGAACTTCAACAGCTGACAACTCGATAGGCAACATGCTTTTTTTCTGCGCTTCTTGCTTCACGCAAAAAGCCACATATTCCATGACTAGTGCCAGCCCAGAAAACGCAGCCCCCAGATCCCGCTCAATTGGCCTGCCCACCGGTGGCAGAGGTTCTGCATAACGCTTTTCCAGATGTTCCGGAAGCCTGCCGATTTGTGTTAATTTACCGAAGGCTGCGGAATCACGATTGATGTTCCAGACGAAATGATGCCCTCTTCCACTCAGTATATGAAGCGGCGCTATTCCATGTCCCAGAAGAATTCTCTCAATGGCCATTTCTGAGGGGGTCTGCATGAGAAAAGACCGGATCGGATCAAGATACGGTTCTGCAGCAAAATCAAAATTTACATATTCGATATCGAGGTGAGCAATGAGATACTGCTTATCCCAAAGTGAGCGGCTCACATCAAGCCCGTGGGAGAGAAAATACTCCAGGTCTCCAGGCAGCTTCAGATCCCAGCCGGTATCAGATACTGCATCGCATTGCGTTAAAAACATGCAGGAAGCTGATCCCGGGTATTTTCCCCCCAGGAACTCACGCATTCTAGTTCTGACATAATGATCGCTATAGTATTCTATCACATCCATCAAATCTTACCCGCCTATATAGCGGCCCTTTCCCAGTATTAATTGAAGATAAGGTCCGGAAAAAAGTGGCGATGGTCCGTTCCGGAAACTCACCCCATGTCGGTACCAGGTGCTTTGTCGGGTTGGATCGATCAAAACACCGCCCCTGACACCTACTGTAAAGAGCTTCTGCTTACTTTCGATATGGAAAGTATGTAAAAGTGTTGTACCAAAACCGGTAACAAACGTCGGAAGCCAGTAAACTTCACTGGTTAACTCTTCTGCATTACCGGAAAACTCCAACTGCCCCGGGTGACTCGAGTAACGGAATACGCCTGCTCCTACTGTAAAAAACGGGAAAAATTTCCAGGAGCAACCCGGCATCGTAAAATTCACGCCCAGATTGATACGTCCCAAACCACCCATCAGAGATGCCTCAAGATTTTCATTACCACTCGTTTTCCAGAAAAGACCGCCTACACCACTTTCCAATACCAGATGCTGAACAAGAAGGTTTGTACCGAACTCTATTAACAGAGGATGGGATGAGAATGCTCCGAGACCTGATGAACTCATACGTTCATTTAGCGATGTAAGATCAAGGTCTGCAGTTCCACTCGAAATGTACGACATGATTTGCACATCACCAGTCCATTGTTGTGAACCCCCTGCGACCAGTCCGGCATGGAGAATAATGCATAAAAATAAAGCAGCTGTTATACGGGTGAAGCGCTTGTCCCGCATCGTGAACCTCCTTAGGATTATTTTTTTTAACCTGCATACACCTTTGTCCCAGGTTCAAAATGCATGCCAGTCTGAATTATCATTTCATTAAACCTGCCCTTTTTGCAAAACCGGGAATTAGTAAAACCAATAGTCTTTAAAAATCATTGAATTACTGGAGAATGCAATTTTGGCATGGGTATTGAAGAATAAGACTTTCAACCCGTAAAGAAAGAACAACATGGATTACTCAGCAGAGATTTCCAGAAAAGTTATTGCACTTGGTAAAAACGTCCTGAGAATGACTTCCCGGGCCGGGTCTGGCCATCCATCCTCAAGCTTATCTCTGGCCCACATCATCACCGTACTCATGTACAAAATCATGCGCTATGATCCCCAGGATCCATGGAACCCGGCAAACGACAGACTTGTTCTCAGTGAGGGACATGCTGCTCCCATAGTGTATGCTGCCTATGCAGATCTGCAGGGAGCATATGGAATCGGTCCCGCTGAAAAACAGATCCTAACGCCTGATGATCTCGATTCTCTCCGACAGATTAACTCCCCCCTCGATGGTCACCCAAATCCCTCAGCAGGATTTCCCTTTTTCGACTGCGCAACAGGATCACTTGGCCAGGGACTCTCCTGTGCCTGCGGATTGATACTGGCAGCCCGTTTGCAAAATATCCAGAAAAGAATCTACGTTATCATCGGAGATGGGGAATCACGTGAAGGACAGATATGGGAAGCATGCGACTTTATCATCGAAAATAATCTCCATGAGATAGTCCCTATATTCAATTGCAACGGATTGGGGCAGACCGGACCAGTTTCTGACCAACAATCCATCGATCGTATCACCGAAAAACTGAAGGCTTTCGGATTCAAAGTCCTCAGCGCCGATGGACACGATTCATCCTTGCTGCTCAAAGTATTAAGGCGAGCATCACGTGCTGTTCAACCGCATGCGGTCGTTGCCAGGACGGTGAAGGGGTGGGGGGTAAAGTCTCTGCAGGGCGATGGATCTCATGGAAAAGCTCTGAAAGAACCAAAACTGGGGGCTGCTCTTTCCGAACTAGACTCCATGGTGGAGGAAAATGAACAGATACCCGTCCGTAATCATCACATGCGTCCACAGCACCCACTCCGGGTGAATGTGCCTGAACTATCGTTCGATAAAACCGGTGATCCCGATTTCCCCAAACTACTCCAGGATGACCCATATCTGGATACCTACAAAAAAGGCATCATGAGTACCCGTCGTGCCAGCGGCCTGGCCCTAAGGGAGATGGGAAAGAGTGATGAGCGTATTGTGGTGCTTGATGCAGATGTCAGCAATTCGACATTCACCGACTATTTTGCCAAAGCTTTGCCGAAGCGGTTCTTCGAATGCGGCATTGCAGAACAACATATGGTCTCCACGGCAGCAGGCCTCGCAAGCAGTCGGTACATACCTTTTGTGTCAAGCTTTGCAAAATTTCTCACTCGCGGTTACGATCAGCTGGAACTTGCACTGATAGCCGGCTTGAATCTTAAACTGATAGGATCTCATACCGGAGTAAACATTGCCGCTGATGGGCCCAGTCAGATGGGATTAACCGACATGGGATACATGCGCTCATTATCTACCGTTAAAAACGGTCACAACGAACCTCTTGTCACCATCTTTAACCCAGCCTGTGCTGTTGCAGCCTATAAATGCGTTCAACTCATGGTGGAACATAAAGGAGCCTGCTATTTACGGACCATTCGTCAGGATCTGCCGATGCTTTACCATCCCGAGGAATGCTTTGAGATCGGAGGAGTCAAAAGAATCGTTGAAGGAAAAGATATCGCCCTTTTAGCATCAGGGTTTATGGTGCATGCCTGCAGGAGGGTGGTAGAGGAACTATCGGAAGCAGGCGTTTCTGCAAGTCTCTACGACTGTTACTCCTTCCCCGTCAACCCATCCCTGGTCATCGATGCTGCCGCAAACAATAACGGGAAAATTGTCACCGTTGAGGATAATTATGGTAACGGCCTGGGTGCAGAGATTGCCTCAATAGTCAGTGCGGACCCGCTCTCGAATGCGGTTGTAAAACAATTGTTTGTGCGAAGAATTCCCAAAAGCGGCATCACTGCAGATGATGTCCTTGATTATGTTGGAATCGGGGTGTAAAGATTAGGACAATTATAGTGGAAATGAGCCGGAGATGCGAACTCATCATTACCGGGTGAGCAAGCCCGGCTATCTCCTGCAAAAACCTCACCTGAAAACTTCCTCATCGTGCTCATGGCAATATCACCCAGGCTATTACCTCTCTGCTTTCATTTTTTTACCAGAAGTCTGCGGATATTTTCATATCCCATGATATGTGCAACCTTTTCTGCATCCATATTTTAGTACTCTTGAGCTCATGACATATCATACTCAGGTCGCAGCAGACACCCTTCACTCTTCAATCACTCAGGAATCACTTTTTCAACAATACTACACACACCAAGGAAACTGGTGTAGATTGCACAACAGGGGCCTGTAGCCCCCCTTCTATGCTCCATCCAGAACACATACAGATTGCGGGACAATGAGTCGTAATGCAACGGTTTCTGAAAGCGTAAAGACGTAATCTGTTCCGGAAGGCCCCTCGAAACCAGCTGAGAGATCCTGGCCAAGAATGATGGAAGCAAATGATTTTCCACTTGCCAGCAGTACGCCGCCAGAGTGGATTGCTGCAGCCTTAACTACACCATCAGTTACCAGTGATTTGAGATGTTCCAATTCGATTATTTCCGTCTGCGGGTATCGCCTGAAAAGTTTATTGTATAACTGTGTAGACAGACCAAGAGAATATGGCCCATGAAATCCGGCATCATCCAGTTTACCTACAGCAGCAATAATCGACTCAACTGCATCACCTACCTGTTCCCATGTACTGAGTTTTATGTGATGAACCCCGGGAGCATTGAGTAACCCACGCAGTCCAATGGATTCAGCGCCATAGTATAAAAGAGCATCTTCCTGAGCTGCAAAGTCCAAAACTGCTTTAACCAGATTCTCTAACCCCAGGCGCGTTCCTGCAACCCTGTGTGCCTCGATATCCCTTGCTGCAAGGGTAAACGTGTTGGAAAGCTGGACCAGTGACGTAGCCTGAGCAGCAGTTACAGCAATCGTCTCTTTCGATTCTGCAGTTGCCCGTTCCGTTCCTGGCACAAACTGAAGCCCCAGTCCAAATGGTCCCTCTGCAAACAGGAGTTTACGCGCGCTTAATTGTCCCTGAGCGACAGATTTAACCACCTGATCGATTGTATCCCAGAATGAACTATCAAACGGAGCATCTGATCTATTCAGGAGATTTGCCGACATGATCTTTGTTCCTTCCTATTCCACACTTTTTTTCAAATTTCCAACAGTATCAATAGATTCAATATCCTCTTTCTGCACAGTACCGGAACCATGTAATTTTTCCCGTATCTCTTCGACTTCAGAAGCACCTTCCTGCATTAAATCCACCTCATCTGGTGCAAGTAGCTCGATAAGCCTCTGGAACTCCCCCTTGTGTACCCGCTCTTCATCTGCAACATCTCTGAGAACAGCTTTCGCCAACTCATTAGTGCAGGCATCTGCAATTGCATCGTAAATGTGTACCGCTTCTTCCTCTGCAGAAAGCGAGAGCCGTAAGGCCCGAATCAACTCATGATGTGTCATGGTTCGCCCGGGTTTCATTCCTACAAACGGATTCACAAATTCAGGCATGATTCCCTCCTTGTGGCAGCATTGGGCTGCCCTGTTGCAGTAAACTCTATTGTTCAATCAGTTCATCTGTGCTTTTTTTCGAAATTCCCCTTTTGGGCAACACTCTATAAAGGCGATCGGTAGTCAGATTTCTCCTGGCCACTTTTAAGTATGTGGCTGTATTGCATACCGCAAAGTATATGCCACAGAATTCACATTGTCCGATTCCGATATCTGGAAATGCCCTTTTCATATCCGTGAGATTTTCCGTGCTCTCCACTCATTACCCGATTAAGGGTATTGATTGATGTGATCGGAGAACGTGCACGATTTTTGCATACCTCTCATCAGAAACGCAAATACAACATCAGAATCAATATCGGTATTGAGAGGTAGCTCTGCCCAGGTGATTCTCATTCAACAAGAGCGTTACTGCAGAGCAGCCCGGGACTGATATACATAGCTAAAAGGAGACTGTTATGATCCGATTTGGCCTGCACCAGGAGGTTATGCTTCCATTCGATACTGTTTTAAAGAGGCTCCCTCAGGAGCTCAAGCGTAAAGGTTTTGAGGTACTGTCCACAACCAGAATAGACAACGAGTTCAGAAAATATCTTGGAGTCGACTTCAAACATTATGCAATTCTTTCGGTGAGCAATCTGCAACTGGCATATAAAGCACTGCTTCGTGATGAGAGCTTCGGCCTGGTCCTCTATAGCACCGTAATAATCTACGAAAAAGGGGATATGACCATCGTGCGTGCTACACGCCCATCCCAATCCATGCCTGCCCTCATAAACGAATTATTGAACGAGGATAGCGCTGTTATGGAAAGAAAAATGACTGAAGTTTTGGATACACTCGGAAAGAAGCGGTTCCTAAAGGAGAAGAAAAAAGAGCAATCATCATGTCTCGAACGAGCTGTTGCCTGAATCAATCAGAAAAAATCAGGGCACGTGGAGAGGGTGTGGAGTGCAGGAATTTGAACTCCGACAGGAGCACATTCCTGCGCCCGTGCATGATAGAAGGCTCCTTTCTCGCTATTTCCAGCGCAAAACTCAACAGTTGAGAGTCCAAGCAGTATTTTCCACCGCCGAAACTGTTCAGGTGAAATATCCAGATACTGCAATGCCTCATGGAGCAAAACCTTTGCTCCATGGTAATCTTTTTTTGCGCATCGGATAGAAGCCCGGTAGTAGCTGTTCAGGGCAAGTCCGAAAAGCTCTTTCTTCTTCCTCCCGGATAGTACAATACTCTCCAGTAACCTTTCAGATTCATCGAGCTGCTTAGCATATCGGGCAATTCGAGCTTCAATAGTAGTCCAGAAATGACGCTCTCCTATTCCTCTTCCTGCCCATGTTGAAAAGACAGTCTGCGCGCCAGGGATATCGTCCTGATATAATTTACAAAGGGCAACATACCCTGCTGCTCCCGAAGCACTCAGAGTATCGCCTAATAACAGAAGTGCTCCTTCTGCACCGGAAAAAAATATCTCTGCACTGTCATAGTGCTCTAATTCAAAATAAACCCGGCCTATATTGAAGAGATAGTGTGTTTTCTGAAGCGGATTGTCAAGCTTTCCGGCAAGCATGGCGCCTTTATTATAGTATACCAGTGCATTAGTCAGATTTCCCGTAATGAATGCCGCGTATGCTTTTCTCCCAAACGTGGATGCATCATTACGAAACCTGCTTTTGGTCCCTCCACACCCGATACAAAAAAGAACAATGAATAAGAGTATTTTTCGAGCAACCATACCTGTTTCCATTTTACATACAGTAAAGATCGCCCCAGATCTCAGGGATTCTTTATCAATAACGGGTCCTCACCTTTTCCTGCAAATCGCTTCATAATCCAGCTATTCTGTATCGTATTCATCATATCCTCTGCATCGGCAAAATCTTTCCGTATCTGATGCATTGTGGAGGGGAGCACCGATGAAGCTGCCTGCACATTGTTGAGGATGCTGTCAACACCATCGAGTGCGGAAGTGATTTTTCGGGTCACAGAATGCAGCGAATCTATAAAGCTTACCCCACCCTGTGACAAAGCTCCAATATTGTCAACGACTCGATCTGTGGTTTTTATCATATACTTTGATTCCACAGCCAATGCATTGGTATTGTGTCCGATTGCCAGGAGTGATCTGTACAGAGAGTCCTCTGTTACCAGTCGCCCCACGGTTCCATGTCCGGAGAGTACATACTGGATGCTCTGCTCCAGTGCAGTGACCATCCCTGTAATCTGATCGATCGTTTTATCCAGTCTTACAGGAAGCTCTCCTGTGAGCGTATCACCATCATCCGCAGCATGCGCCGATCCTCCGGTCAACTCAAGTACCCAATCCCCCACCACAAAATTCTTCTGTTTGAGCTGGGCACGGGTATCTTTTTTCACCAGATGACCATACTTCTCCCTGATTTTGATCAGAACCGCGATCCGCCCCTCTTGCTCAAGGGTAATTTTATTGACATGTCCGATCGGCATACCCGAAATCACCACCTGGTTACCCCGAGTCAGCCCGTAGCTGTTCTCATAGATGACATGATAATAGTACCACCCCTGGACAAATTCGGTTTTCATAATGGTAAATGTCAGCAGTAATGGTATCGTAACCCCCGGAATTGCCAGAAACAGACCAACAAAGAATGCGCGGTGTTGACGGGCTAATTGCGGATTCTGGTTGAGCTTTTTCTCAGTATGTTGCATTAGTGCAAATTCCCCTGTGCAAATTCATACTTGCGTTGAGCATAAAATTCCTCTGAAACCTCAACAAGCCTCCCGCTTTCGAGCACCAGTTTACATGGCTGCAAGTGATCCCAAACCTGAAGGTTATGCGTGACCATAATCACCGCCATCTCTTTACGGCGCTGATGCTCATGCAAAACATTGAGAATGCCCTGAGCAGTGACAGGATCGACGCCGCTCAGGGGTTCATCGAGCAGCAATATATCCGGATCAGTAATCAGTGCCCGAGCTACCGCAGCTGCCTTGAGCTGTCCAATCGATAGTGCCTCCGGAAAGAGATGGTGGACATTGAACAATCCGAGTTCCTCTATCATAGCGCACACCCGCAGATCAATCTGCTGTTCACTCAGACAATGAAGACACCGTAGCGGCAACGCAATGTTCTCATAAATCGTGTGGTTTGAAATCAACGCATGTACCTGGAAAACGTAACCGATACCCTGCCTGGCTCGCAGAAGATTTCGCCGGGTATTTTTATGTATATCAACCCCATCCCACAGAACAGTTCCGGACTGTGGAGCCAGTAGAGCTGCGCATATTTCTAAAAACGTGCTTTTTCCATGACCACTCCTTCCGCCAACTACAACTACATCACCCTTTTTTAAGGTGAAAGAGATCTTTCGAAGCAGCGGTGTTACACTACATGCATATGAAACTTCTGCAATTTCTATTGATTCAGGCATAAAAACCGATTGTAACCAGAATATTTACAAACATTATGACAGCCATCGATCCCACAACCGCACTGATAGCTGCTTGGGGAACGCCCCTGATACTCTTTACTGATAATCCATACCAACTACTGATAATTGCTACCACCAGTCCAAAAAATGTTCCCTTTGAAAATGAGATAAAAATATCTTTCCAGGACAGTGCATCGATCACCTTGTCCAGAAATATGCCAAAAGGAACCGAAACAGTCAGCTTAGCGACTAATAAACCACCGAGAATCGCTATAAAATCAAAGTAGAGATTGAGACAGATCATTGATACGGTCATCCCTGCAACTGCCGGAACGACAAGGAAGTGTATCGGATCGATTCCCATCACCTCCAATGCTGCGACTTCCTTGTTAACCCGCATGGTACCGATATAGGCAGCAAGTGCAGCACCGGACCGTCCGATAACCACCAACGAAGTGAAAAAAGGGCCAAGCTCCCGCACCACCGCAACCACCAGGATATTACCGAAATATTCAGTTACTCCGAACCGTGGCATGTTGGTGGTTGCCTGAATGATGATAGTGATCCCGCAGAGAAATGCAATGATCCCTACAATCCAGAAAGCCTCTACCCCAGTGTAAAGAACTTGCCTGCTGATCTGACTGACAAAAGAGGTATACGGTGCACGCCCCGGACGAAAGCAGGCGTAAAGGGTATCGATAAACAGTTTGAACATGGAAAACACGGTTTTCCCAAGCTCAATACATTTCTCACCGAAAAAGGTTATTGAGCGCCAGAGAACACCGCTCATGTGCATCACTCTCCAATTTTTTTTCGCCATTCCTCAAAACGCAACCAGAATCGCTCACGAGATTTGTGCTCCTGAGTACTGTAAACTACCGGGTCTGTTACAAATGAATACAGATGCCGTGCTTTCTTCACCTGAGCTGTACGCTGCTGAGCTGAAAGCTTATCACCTTTTGTTAAAACAGGAAAGATCGGTTTCCCGAGATTGCCAAACCAGGCATACGCTTCCATATCTGCCCTGGTCCCCACATGACGAATATCGATAAGCCAGATAATACCGGAGAGGTTCGAACGCTTCTCACAATATGCAGCAATCAACTGAGACCAGCGCGTCTTTTCCGCCCCGGATGTCCGCGCATAGCCATATCCGGGAAGATCAACCCAGATAAGGTCCTCACTAATCCGATAATAGTTTGCCAGCGAGGTTTTTCCGGGCGTCTTTGAAACACGGGCCAGTGTACGATTTTCCAGTACATGGTTTACAAAAGACGATTTTCCAACATTTGACCTGCCCAGAATCGCATACTCCTCTCCCGAGGGTGGTGGAAGATCTCTGAAATTCGCTGCAGAGCAGATAAATCTTGCTTCCGGCCGTTTATGTTTTTCTACTGATTCCGGTTCTTCAATCGATGCCATAATAGTTCTGTTCCTCCAAAACCTTCCAATTCTACCATCCCGGGGTAGTACATTTTTCGGGCAAACGTTTTAAGGTAACCCATCCTCTGTTCAGGTATCTAAAAGTATACAATGGTATGGAGTGTATGGGCAATAATCCTCATCTTTGTTTCCATAATTCAAATAGCCTCGCACTAATCCTATGCTATCACTATCGCCACCTCACATAATGGGTCAAAAAATGGATGGCCATAAAGGGAACAGAAAACGAAAAGGTGGGCAATCAGCCCCCATAAAAAACCAAATTTCTCCTTACTGTTCAGTGCGCAACCCCCGTCCAAATTGTATTTTCTTTTCAATTTCGCGAAACAGTATTCCACACATCCATTCAGATCCACTATGAGCAGTAATCATCTCACCGATCTCCTGATAGAGCTTGCCCGAGCCAAAGTAAAATTCATCATCTGTGGCGGGGTAGCATCGGTGCTCCATGGTGTGGAGCGAATGACTCTTGATCTGGATATTACCCTCGATATGAATCCGGAAAACGTGGCCAGATTTCTTCAAACCATCAAACAATCTGATCTTGAACCACGTGCCCCGATTCCGCCCGAAACACTGCTTGACCCTCAAAAAATTCAGATCCTGATCAACGAAAAGAATGCACGTGTCTTCACATTCGTAGACAAAGAGCAGCCATGGCGTCAGATAGATGTCTTCCTCACCGAAGACTACGCCTATGACACCGTCCTTACCGATACCGATACGATAAAAATCGGGGGCTACCCGATGCTGATCGTATCAAAAGATCGGCTTATACAGATGAAAAAAGCAATCACCCCGCTTCGGGAAAAAGATATGCTCGATATCCAGATGCTTACCCGTCTTCAGGAGAAATCATGAGCAGCCCGGTTCAACAAAACCCGAAACTGCTCCCGGAATTGGATATAAATTCATTTCGCGCTACCATTAAAGCACTCTCCCATGCCGATTTCGACGGGCACACCGATTTTTTTCAACTTTCTGCAGAGGAGAAGCTCATGTGGCTTTCACAGGTTGCCCAATTTTATTTCGAACATTGCACTAAGAAGGTGGTTCACGGAGAGTGAAAAAAGCGGTTATTTTTCAACAGTCTGAAATTCTGTGTGCACTGGGTGATCTCAATGAGGGTAGCAAGGCGTTGCATGATGGGAAAAGCGCAATCATTGCGGGCCCCTGTTTTTCAACCCCCGTTGCTTTTGCCCCGTTTGAGAATGTTTCTTATAGAAAGCTTCATGAATCAGCCCGGTTTCTAAAGTCCCGGATTGACCTGTCTTTGCTTCAGGGGCAGAAGGTTCTTTTTATATATTGTGCAGCAAAAGGAGATCTGAGCGCATTGGAATCAGAGTCCCGGGATACACAGAGCCTCTCTCCCGTGCTTGGAGAACAGGCTCGAGCTGTATCGGCTTACTTGGGACTGGAGCCTTTCAGGATCATGGCTATTTCCAGTGCATGTGCATCAGGGGCTGTTGCTGTAGAAGTGGCAAAAGAGTTCCTGGAGCGAGAGTTGTTCTCAACTGCAGTACTTTTTGGTTTTGATGTTATCTCGAATTTTGTCACCAGTGGTTTTTATGCTCTTAATGCACTGAGTCCCACAGGTGCTCGCCCTTTCGATGAAAGCCGTAACGGGCTATCACTCGGGGACGGTGTAGCTCTCACCGTGCTCACAAGAAGAGAACCTGAGCCTGGAGAGATACTTATTGCCGGTACAGGTAGCTCTAATGATGCAAATCACCGGACCGGACCATCAAGAACAGGTGAAGGGCTTTTCAGGGCTGCAGCAGCGGCATTAAATAGTGGGAGTAGCTGGGGAGGAAAAATAGGTGCAGTAAAGTGCCACGGAACCGCGACAGTATACAACGATGCCATGGAAGCGAAAGCGATAACCCGTCTTTTCCAGGCCGTTCCCCCCTGTTTTTCCATGAAAGGGGCAATCGGCCACACCAGTGGAGCTGGTTCGCTGATCGAAATTCTTCTGGCAACCCGATTTCTCAAACAACGTATCATCCCCCCCACTGCTGGATTCGAGAAACGGGGAGTTGAGGAGAATATCCCGGTAAGCAATTCAGCTCAAACATTCGGCGGTGATTCTATGCTCTGCCTCTCAGCTGGATTTGGTGGCTTAAATGCAGCTGTAGTCATTAAGGAGTATTGCAGATGAGTGCACATGAATTTTCGATCCGGAACTTTGCAGCACTTCACAGCAGTGGGATCTACTCTGGTGGTGTCTTCATGCCCTGGGAGTCTGATCAGACGGGGCCCCGCGAGGTAAAGCGGGCACAGGTGCTCAGTGCACCGTATCTGCAATTCGGCAAGCTCAATACCCCTGATAAGCTGGTATTCAGTGCTGCATCACTTGCGCTTTCCGGGGAGCGCCAAAGCGACGGAGAACAGATCGGAATCGCTTTGGGGATACCTTCAGGCTCACTCTCAACTGATCTCGATTACTCAGATTCAATCTTGAACGGCTTTCCCAGTCCGGCCCTTTTTTCAGCCACCCTACCCTCATCACCTATCGCAGATGTAGCAATTTTCTTCGGCATAAAAGGGCCGGATCGAGTCTTTTCCGGTGGAGATTCGTGCGGACTTGCGACTCTGGATGCTGCGGGAGCGATGCTTGCCACAGGGGCAGTGTCCAAAGTGCTGTGCATAATTGTCTGGGAGTCTTTTGCGGACACGGGCAGATACAGCTTTCTGTCCGGTATGGATCAAACACACGATTGTGCAGTTGCCTTTCTGTGTACAAAAAAGGAAAATGTGTATTCCGGAGCGACTCTGAAGCTTGAACTTGGAGGTAACCGGACAGACAAGACCGGCATACAGGAGCAGGAGCTGTTCATGAACATCATACATGCTCTTGCAAAAAAAGAATCAGCATTCATTTCTATTTCAGAAAAAGGTTTCAAAGGTTATATTTCTCTATCACAGGAATCAAATAACGGAAGTTTGCAACCCGATACAGATTCATAAACCGATTCCCGGTTTTGAATTCTGGATAGCAGATTCATTATTACTTTTCATACAGGGGTCTTCATGGAAGAATTGATGAAGGAATTGCGGAGTAAGATTATCAGCTCTCTGAAACTTACTGATGTTAAACCGGAGGAGATCGATGTCGATGCGCCGCTCATCGGTGCCGGACTTGGTCTGGATTCGATCGATACACTGGAATTGCTTGTTTTACTCGAGAAAGATTACGGTGTCACTGTTCCCGATGTGAACGCCGGACGTAAAGTATTTTCTTCTGTACGGGCTCTTGCCGAATACATACAGGAAAACAGACCCAGGGAATAATGGATAAAAAAAATAGGATTGTTATCACCGGAATGGGAGCGATCAGTGCTCCAGGAATAGGCCTGAGACAGGGCTTTCATTCGGTATGCGCAGGAAAAGATTGCCTAACCCCGTTGACGCTCTTTGATTCACGACTGAAAACAGTCCCCCTCTGTGCACAGGTTTCCACGATTCCCGAGCGTTTTCAGCAGTATCACCGCACCCTGGGGTTGGCGTTTGCAGCATCGGAAGAGGCAATGAGTGTTCTGCAGGACCGGAGCACAGTAAGGCTAGGAGTTGTTGTCGCGACCACAGTCGGGGGTATCTCATCCACAGAAAAGGTTTACGAAGAGCTCAGAGCGGATACTGCAAAAACCTCGTTTCTGACACCCAGGTTTGCCGTGCATGAACCGACGGTTATTTCTGGAGAGCTCTGTTCACATTTTGGCGGATCGGGTTTTCATACCGTATCCACCGCCTGTTCAACAGGGCTCCACGCAATCGGAATGGCAAAACGATTGATCGAACGGGGAATTTACGATGCGTGCCTGGCAGTAGGGGCCGATGCTCTGTCGATTCTCACCATTCGGGGATTTGCCAGTCTGACACTGCTCGATCCGCAGGGGTGCAGACCGTTTGATAAAAATCGTGCCGGAATTAGTCTTGGTGAAGGAGCTGCAGCGATGCTTATTACATCTGCGGAATTTGCCGCACGACAGGCACTCCAACCTGTAGCACTTGTCTCGGGCTGGGGCTCATCTGCGGATTGTTACCACATGACCGCACCGCACCCCCAGGGTGATGGAGCACAAAGAGCTGTTCTTGCTGCACTCGATGAAGCGGGGATTGGCCCGGATCAGATCGATTTGATAGCAGCGCACGGCACAGGCACCCCTGATAATGACAAAGCTGAGATAAAAGCAATGCAGGCTATCTGTGGGAAGCTCCCGCCATTTTGCTCCATGAAACGGACTCTTGGTCACACTCTTGCTGCATCTGGAATACTGGAGGCAGTATTTGCAGTAAAAGCGCTCTGTGAGGGAGTGATACCACCAACTGGCGGATTCTCCGTGCCCGACGATGAGATCGGTGTCGTCCCATCACCACCTGCAAAGCGAACCATGAACCATATTCTTAAAAACTCCTTTGGCTTTGGTGGCAATAACGCTGCAGTTATCTTCTCGAAGGTTGATGCATGAACCGATATCTCTCTATTATGTCAAAAGGGTGTGTCAGCCCATCACGGGAACCACAATGGACCGATGCGGTACCGGCAGCGCTGAAACGTCGTGACCCCAGAATCTGGCAGATGGCGTATGTTGCAGCCATACGGGCACTGGAGCAGGTTGCAGAAAAACCAAACGCCATCGTAATCGGTACCGCCTTAGGTGCCCTGGATGAAACAAAAGGTGTTCTTGATGGTGTTTATGGGGATGGATTTCCGTCACCACGCAATTTTATTGCATCTGTTCATAACAGCATGGCGGGTAAACTGGCGCTTGAGTTGAAAATTGCAGGGCCAAATCTTACGGTCTGCGATGGTCAGAACACTACCGCATCGGCACTCGCTACAGCAGATCTCCTGAACGAAAGTGATTTTCCGGTTCTGTTGCTTTTGATTGACGAAAGAATTCCACTACTCGATCAATTACATCCGCACCTCTCAGAGCAGTGCAAAAACTATCTTGTCGAAAACTGGGAGGATGCTGCTGTAGCATTTGTAATTGGCACCGAACAAACACCGGAATATGCACGCGTGCGATCGTTCGGGCCTGTTCCAACCAGTGGTGAGCCGAAACAGGCTTGCCTGGATCTTGCACACAAAAATATTTCCATAAACATCAGTCACATGCTGTTTGAGAAAAGTAGTACATCGTTTATTCAACCGGCACTTACTCTCTATGATTGCCTTACCGAAGGGGAGGAGGGCACTGTCGTGATCGGATCATATTCACCAGCATCCCGGGGAACATCAATACTAGAGTTGAATAATGAGTAAAGCTGCGAGATTATTGATTTCGTTTATCGCTTTTCTGGTTTTACTGCTTGCTTTCCCATTTTATAAAATAGTATTTCTTATAGCAACCCTATTACATATACCAGTTTTTATCTGGGGTATAATCGACATACAGAACTGCTTCTTTTGCAAAGCTCGCTGTCATAAAAAAGGAGAGCAGCAGATGCTTGCTTTGACCTTCGATGATGGTCCTGACCCGCGAATCACCCCTGAAATTCTTGATCTGCTTCAGAAGTATCAATTCCAGGCGACGTTTTTCATGATCGGGAGAAATGTGGAAAAATATCCCGACCTGGCCAGAAGCGTGATTGAAAAAGGACATGTAATTGCATGTCATGATCTTGATCACCGGCTCTCGTCCAATTTCCGTTTTACAAGAAGTATGATAAACGATATTTCTAGAGCACAGACGATACTGGAAAAAGTTACAGGTAAGAAGCCTCACCTGTACAGACCCCCGGTTGGCCTCACCAACCCACATCTCCCCAAAGCACTGAAAACCTGTAATAT
>OBJA01001334.1_pt1 | contig 17387 bp, 14 predicted proteins | sample 1519751 | NCBI WGS metagenome assembly OBJA01 (sample SAMEA3881238, study PRJEB22517) | soil metagenome | biome: lake sediment; feature: soda lake sediment; material: sediment, water from around vicinity | place: India | collected 2013-12-23 | depth 3 m | reverse complement strand
AATAACTTAGTCCATAGAACATCCATGCATTTGGCCAGCGCATATAGGATATTTTGTTTATTATTCTACCCCTCTTTTGAAAATAAAAATAACCTTGATTTTTATCTTGCATACTGTTTATAGCATACTCTAAGATTTTTATTGTAATTTTTTCTTGAGCTTCCAATTCTCCAAGTTTATATAAGGTCGGGATTGCTTGAGCCACGCAATGAAGATCAATAAGACTGTTTTCATTGCTTGTATCATAATATTTAGTGATACCCTTCTCAGGTATAAAAAAATTTTTAATCCAATACTGATATCCTAATTTTAAATAACCATTAAAGGTATTGTCATTACAATACTTTTGATAAAAATGAAGACTTTCGAGTTTAAATGCCGTGTGAAAATTATCACGCCATTTATTACCTACTTGATCACTATGAGGAAAAGAACCGTCCATATTTTGTTCATTACACACAGCTTGTGCAGAATTATATGCTGCTATCTTGAAACACTCATCGTTGGTATAATGATAAACTAATGAAAGAGTTTTAGTTCCCAAAAGAGATGCATTATATACTGCTTGGTGATCCAAAGGAGAATAAGAAAACATATACCCTTTTTCTTTTAAAATCTTGTTTAAGTCCAAAAGGATAAAGTTTGCAGCAGATAAAGCAGTTGATAAATATTCTTTGCACTTAGTAATCTCATATGCACTTAATAAACTTTCCACGGCAAAAGAAGTTGCGACGATGGTTGGAGTAAATCTCGGAAGAAAAAAAGCTTTTGACTGCCAATCGAAGTTATAACCCCAGCAAGCGCCGCTATACCCTTTACTTTGAAGGGACAGCAACAGATTGCCCAGATAGTGGATTCTTTCCAGACATTCTTCTTCGGATATTCCACTGTTTATACCTTTTTGAAGAGCATGGTATAGATTACAGTAACCACTCAGAAATAACGCTATGCCTTTGGCATTATGTCCTTTCGGAACAAGAGCAATCCGTCGCAAATTTATCGGACTTCGTTTAAATCCCTGAATGGCAATCATACGGCAGAGAGCCGAACGCTTAAAAAACGGTAACGCCTGAAACACTTTCGAGTTCAACCCGTCGTAGGGATCCCAACCGGCGAAATCTTCTTTTTCACAATAAATTCTAAGTTTGTCAAATGTGTTTTTAAACGATGGATTCATAATACGCTTTCAATGTTGTAAACGAATAATGCTGCTGCTTCGATTGTATCATTTCCAGAAAGTGTCTGAACAGTTTCTCATCCTTCAAACTTTTGGGGTGTCCTATCAATACAAAGGTGTCACGCTTGCCGGAAAGTTCCTTTTCGATGTAATGAAAATATTTTTTGTGTAAAGTCTTTGAAAACATACACACATCCCATGTGCTTGCTTCTTTTCCAAGCATAAACTTTACTTTTTGAGGAAAACTCTTCGCACCCACCTTTTCTTTAGCTACGAAGCTTATGGACATTTGTTGCTGATACAACAATGCTTTTATCTTCGATACGGTCAATATGCGTTTCCAACGACTTACTGGCAAAGCGAAAATAGGCACTTCCAAAATTTCTTTTTGTTCTTTTGAGGGTATCCGTATATCAGCCTGGCTTGCCCACCAACAGTTAAACTCATTCGAAACATTGCGATAATCGTAATTCGACAAGTTCCCAATCTCATATCCTCCCGGGTACACTGAACTATCTACTGTTAAACCAACTTGGCACATCGCTTTGTAAACCTCATCAGACGGCATAATATTATATCCACCTGCCCGCAAAGCAATGCATTTGTAATCAGGCTTAACAGGAATAATAAGTTTTTCCAGTTCGGTTTTGCATTCACTGATTAATTCCTTGACACCGTATTTATGTGATGCACGGAACCCACCTAAACGCCAATGGGTAAAATCGAGTTCCCATTTACCGTCTTTGAAAGTGGCATTGTACCATTGCGGATGAATGTGCAATTGAATATCATGCCCATTAGTAGCAGCCTGTTTTATTTGATGCTCGATAGCTTCAATGGGATTGCGTGTATAACCCATGCGGTTACTCTTGTTCCACTCCTCTTTCAAGTGAATGTATTCGAGCATTTCAAAAAACAGCGTGGTCTTAATACCATGATCATCACACATATTGAGTATGGTATTGGTAGGTTCAATCATGTGGGTAAAAATATCACCCGTTCCGTCGCCAAAAAGTTCATAATCAAAAGTAAGGATCAGCTTCATTTCACTTTAAATAAATAATGTTTTCTCCGTTATTCACGAATTTAAATATAGTTTTTCTATTTGAGAAAACACCATAATACTTAGTGATTATCAAACCCTCTTCGAATCCTAACCTTTTGAAAGAATTTATCGAAGCAATATTTCTCACATTAGCGGAAGTTACACAATATTTTATATTTTGAGGTATATTCATTAACTGATAGAGAATCTGATTTTTATTTAGTCCTCTGCCTCTTACTGTTTTATCAACAAAGGTAGGTCCAATCCAACATTTGTCTACCTGAAGATTTATTTTGAAAATGTCCTCGATTTCATAATAATGAAAGTGAGACCAAATAAATGAAACGGGGCGAGATTGATAAAATCCAATAACCACTATGCTTTCTTTATTAAACCATCCTTTGTAATTTTGTGTTCGTATTCGATCAAATGTTATTGATTCTATTTCAATTTCACTATCAATAATTGTAAACGAAAATTCAGGGGATAATTCTATTTTTTTTATTTTAGAAATGTCTAAATACATAAATATCGTTACAGATTTGTAATATATATATTTTCTCAAATATGTTAAACCATATTTAAATACTTCTTTTATTCCACCACTTAGAAAGTATGTAAATATTTTTGCTTTCATTATTTCAGAAATTGCATTATAAATGGTTTTATATCTTTCCAGTCAAATATATCCTTTTTCGCTATAAAAAATTGAGTGAGACTTCTAAAGTCTTTATTAATAAGTCTCGCTCTAACATCCCGACCTATATTGATCCAAGAAATCACATTCTCTCTTTCTATAAGTGGAAGAGGATCATCTATATTATTAAACAGATCTGAAAGGTTCATAAATTTATAAACCAATACACTATGCGTTCCACATGGTCTAGTATTTACCTCCATAAAAATAATTTCATGCGTTTTAGGATGAAAATTTAATTCAATTTCGATAAATCCCGTATATAGAGAATGATTCAAAAGTATATTAGCGATAGATTGCACCTCTTCTTTCAAATGATTATCAGTAACTTCTTCTAAATAACTTGTTAAGCCAATCGATAATCTACGTTTTTGATTTCCTATATATGAACCCAATACTGTACCATTATGCAAATAAGCTTGATAGGTTAGGAAAACATATTCATCTAGATTAATGAATTCTTGCACTAAAACATATTTAAAATATTCTTTATTAATCTTTTGGATAAATGCAAATAATTCATTTTCAGATTGAATTTTCTTAGTCTTAAAGAATATCGGTACTTCACAATTTCTTTTCAAAATAACAGGAAATTTCAAGTCGCCCTGTTTATAATCAGAAAGTAATTTATATTTAGCATATTTCAAACCTTTATTGTTAGCATAGTCGTACATCTTATCTTTATATGAAAACATTCTAACTAATTCCAGAGGTCTTGATTGTACAGTACATGTATTGTATAATTCAGGGTATTCTGATATAATTAATGTTAACAATTCTCCCGAAGTAATAATACAATTTATTTTTTTAGTTTCATTTTGAGAGATTAAATCAATTTGTTTTTTTAATTCATCTATATTAGTAAAAGTTCGTTTATCACCATATTTACTGTAATAACCAACTGTTTTTTTATTAGTAAACGCAATTACCTCATACCCGGCTTTTGAAAGCATTCTTAACACTGAAAGTCCTTGTGGTGCAAGTCCTATTATTATAAATTTAGCCATTTTACTATAGTTTAGCTAAGATTGACTCTAATCGTATAGCAACTTTTGAAGCCATAAAATGTTCTTTTGCATAATGGATGTTATAACTCGAAATTTTATTTGCACTGTCAATATCTTTTATAAGTAGTTCAATTTTTTCAGCATAATCTTCCGGATTTAAACTTTCGATCAAGTATCCCATTTTATCATCTTCAAAGAAGTCAACAAGACCTCCTACAGGCCGGGTTATCACTGGTAACCCAAAAGCCATTGCCTCAAGTACCGAGGTGGGCATACCTTCTCCATGTGTTGGTAAAATATATAGATCAGCATTAATGAATTCTGTTTTCAGTTCATTACCACTAAGCGGGCCAGTAAAATAGATATTTTTTTGCTGCTTCTCTATAGCATATTTTTTTGCTGCTTCCAACGCATTACCTCCTCCCACAATCCGTAAATTCATTTGAGGATACTTTTTCACTAATATTTCAAACGAGTCAATGGTCGTATAAATACCTTTTTCCTTTTCTACACGAGCAAGAAAAAGGATTGTGGAAATTGTAATAATTTCTTTCTGTGATATATTTTCGACCAACTTATCATTAATTTTAGTGGATGTAAGATATATCGGAGATTGAATATTAAGTTGTTCCAAAAATGTTTTAAATTCATTAGCTAGCACAAAAAATGCATCCGCTCTGTACCATATAACATTAAAAGGTTTTTCTTTTTTAAACACCTTGCCTAAATAAGTTTTATCCCATCCATGGATAAATACAGCTACTTTACAACGGAAAAACTTTGCTATACGTAAAAAATAGGCATCACGTTTAAGAGCGTTTTCTCCAAAAGAGGGATTGAGTAGTATTATTGGACGCTTATATATCAGAATGCAAAAAATAAATTTAATTACATCAAAAATCATCAGTACAAAACGCAAAGGTTTATGCAAGAATCTAAAACGAACTTTTCTCCGAATATAATTTCCAGTCCAATATTGATTGTAAATAACATATCTAGAAAAATAGTCTTTCAAACCCAAATAATGATTTGAAACGCCTGCTAGGCTTAAGATAAAAGGAGTATTAATAAGGATTTTCATTTAATATTTAAAATTATTACTGTTGCGCTAATTTAAAACATTGCACATTGCATATAATGCAATGATATACAACCATATAAATAATATCTTTTGATCTTTTGATTTGACATAGTTTTGTGTAAAAAAACAAAATTATGAACTCGGGTAAATATATATTCGCCCAGGTTCTGGAGTTTGTCAACCAGTATGAATTCGACAAGTGTATAAAACGTTACTCCTGTGATCTTCGCGTACGTAATTTGAACTATTGGAATCAGTTTGCACAATTGACATCCCTGAATTCATTCCAAAAGATTTTCCTTTGTGTGAAAGCATATCAATGAAAGTTTTGCCATCTGAGCATAAACAAAATGTAGCGGTTTCCACTTTATCGCGTGCCAATGAGAAATGGGACTAGAGGAGTTTTGCCGATTTCGGTAATTATATTATTCTGCTTGTTCGTCCGCTTTATTCCGAGTACTGCATTTCCAAAGTTGATATTGACAATGAAGTATTCGCCTTGGATTCAATAACGATTTCGGTCAGTATCAATCTGTGTACTTGGACAGAGGAGAATACTATCGTGGAGCAATAAAAGTACATACTTTACCGAATTTACGGGGCTGGATACCTGAATTTATTCTGATTACCAACGAAAAATATTACAACAATTTTAGTACTCACTTTTTTGCACTAAAATATCAGCAAATTAAGCAATTGAATCTTTAGTATCCTCACATTCCAAATACGATACAATCTTCAAAAGTTTTAAATAAGGTTCGAGGAAGAGTTGAAACTAAAGTATCTAAATTGATTCATATATTTCCACGAAAGCTTGACCCATTTTATCTATGCTAAATTTCTCTTGAATAATCTTTCGTCCTTTTTCACCTAATTTATTACGTAAAAAAGGGTTTTCTAAAAGTTCAATTATTTTGTGAGTTAGTGTCTTTATATTCTTTTCAACGATAAAACCGGATTTTTCTTGTTCTAAAATCTCACAACTACCTCCATATATATCTGTTGTTATTACAGGTTTACGTAATGCCATGTATTCAATAATTGAATTGGAAATGCCTTCAGAGTAGGTAAATAACACTCCTATATCTGAAATTTCAATAATTTTTTCAACTTCGGTTTGTCTCCCTATCAATCGAATGTTGTTAATTTTCTCGTCGGCTACGCGTTTATTTAACCTTTCAAATTCACTACCATCACCAACTCCAATAAACGTCACATCACCGCATTGTGTGAGTGTTTCTTTGGCAACATCGAGAAATAAATCGTAATCTTTTTTTATGCTTGCAGAAGCAACCATAATTACACTATAAGGAGTTTGAATGTTAAACCTGCTCTTTATTTCTTTTTTATCTACATGTATATCGAACCGTTCCAAATGAACTCCATTATACACCAGATGTTTTTTCTTGTTGTTTTCCAAACCGTATGCTTTAAATCCGGCATTTGAATTTCCAAGGATCATATCAGCGTATTTAAAGGAAGATCGGCGAAAGAGATTTGAAAAAGAGAACTTGGAATTACTATTTTGAGCATCTGCGATCAGATTGCTCAACAGCGGTTTACGCATTAATATTTTCGTTGGAACTGCAAAAAATGTGGTCATAACACCCCATGCATGGATAATATCAGGCTTAAATTTATTGGCAATTTTGTAAAATCGAAAGAACAGCGACGGATCTTTCTTCAAATATTTTCGTTTAATAACATCGATAGGAATATCCAAATCCCTGACGTATTCGTAATGTATTTCGTATTCCGTTAATACTAACCGGAGTTGATAATTGGTATTATGTTTCAAATAAATGAGCAGTTCTGCTAAACGACGTTCCTTCCCTCCGGATCGAAGAGATTCAATAAAGAACAGAATTCTTTTCGACGAGTTCTCCTGTTCATTTTTTGTAATAGACATCACTCTAATAATTAATAGGTTTATCTGTTTGGATGGTTGCTTGTGGCAAGAAGACCGGAACCAGCCATAACGTAACAATAAATGGCGACTCAATGATTCCGAATCCAAACCCAATCATTAATATCAATACAGGAAAAATAATATGTCCCGAGTATTCGTAATACCGAGCCAACCATTTACCCGTTTTGAAAATCAGCCATAAAAAAAGGATGGAACCTATGATCCCGTAACGTCCCAAGATTCCCCCAATACCACTTATAGCCGCAACTACGTTATCTTCACCTAAATATCCTACTTGTAATGAAGTATTCCCTCCAAATCCAGCGATTGGATAATTTTTAAAATCTTCCCAACGCAACATGAAACTTGCAAACCTACCGGGAGCATAACTTTTCCCTGTTTTCTTCGCATGGGAGAGTACTTCCTCAATATTTTGCTCTGATTCAGTAATAATTTTATTTTGTAGCCAGGGAACACTTACGAATAGATAAATAACTATCGCCAGTGCAATGGGTACCGATAGTATCCTGAAAACTTTATCATCATACCATGACCATGCAATCCATAAAATAATAGCCAATAAAATAATAAAACTCGTTGTGGATTGAGCGCTAATAATCGCCAGCAAAAATACCGATAAACGTTTTGTATCTTTTATTTTTACACCGTGACGCGCAAGGTTAACAAATAAAGCCAACACCACATAACTTGAGAAAGGGCCGGGCTCCCAGGTAAAGCCTGCGTTACGGGGAAAAACAACACCGAAATCGGATTGATGAAAGGTATATATTCCTATACTGGCATATAGTTTCTTCGGAAATAAATTTTCTGACAAATCTATACTCTTGAATACATTATACATGGTTTCGGGAACAAGCAATTGGACAGTGTAAAAAATTAGTGAAATCACCGTAAGTAAGTAAATAATATTTTCAAATTTCAAAAAGACACCTTCCCTATAGTAATTTAACAACCAACATGCAATCATAATTTTCGCAATATAGGTCCCTAAAAACATAGGATGGAAACTACCGATTAAAAATGTGTTTATTAAAAAATAACCGACCCATACCCCAAGAGCAATAAGCAATCTTATTCGAATATAAAAAACTTCTTTTTCAAAAAGGAAAAGCCCAATTAGCCATAACACAATCAATCCCTCATTACTACGGAAAAAAGTGAGGGACATGCCTGAATAAAGAACAACGAGGAAAAAATAAATATCCTTAACTGTTTTAAACATTATTATTATTAGGCTTTCAGGTTTAATCCCATAAAGGACTTAATTGACTTTCCATAAACTTTATAATTGAAATAATTTTGGCCTATAATATATCCTCTCCTGCCAATTTCGACAGCAGAATTTGGATTTGAGATAATATACAGCATCAGCGAAGCGAATTCCTGTTTATGAAATTTTTCTGCAACTAATGCGTTCTCCATATTTTTAAAATAGAGATTTATATCGCCAACATTGCATGTAATTATAGGATTTGAGCTTGCTGTGTATTCCCCAATTTTATGTGGAAATCTGGCGATATCTTTAATGTTATTCCTTAAAGGAATCAATAAAGCAATAGCATCTAAATATTTAACAATTAAATCATCATAACTGAGAAACCCAAACAGTTTTATTTGTTGTTGTTTTGGAGATTTTTCTATCCTTTCTATAAGTTTAGCTTCCAACTTTTTATCTCCTGAACAAACTAAATGTAATTCAGGGCCATTTATTGGTAATAACTCATACGAATCTATTATGAATTCAATAATATCATAATAACCTATTGAACCACAATATAAAAAATATTCTGTTTCCGTTTTCTGTTTTTCTTTTTCAAAAACACTAAAATCGACCATAGCTGGGATTCGTAACAATGGAATATATTTATTAGTCTCTCTTATTTTGGCTTCTAAGTATGTACTGATTGGAAAAACACCATCAACTAATCTCCATGTATATTTTTTAAATAGATAGATATTTATTTTTCTCAGAATATTTCTACCTTTTAATGTGTCTTCAACTTCATGGTGTGGGTAAAAAATTTTATACCCTTTTATTCTAGAAATTACCCAATATTTAAACAAAACAAAAAAATGACCAGAAGTTACACTGACTAATGCCGCATCACATTTATGCGTAAGCAAAAATAACACCTCATTTATAGCTCCAAATAGTTTGATAACACGCCTAGTAATAAATAAATTAGGCCTACAAGTTAGGTTACTCGTATAATAATAGCTAATACCCTCCAAAACACCTTTATTTGGAATTTCACCTTTATTTAGTCTGCTCCATGAATTACAGATAAAGTGAACATTAATTTTTTCATCCAACAATGCTTTACCAAATAATTTTAATTTTTCAATTCTTGCCCCTCCGGTAGGGAAACCTTCCGTTCCGAGAATAAAAACTTTCTGTTGTTTATGGTTGTCTTTTAACATCTTTATTTTATAATAACTTATACGCAGTTTTAGTATATGTATTTAATCAGAAGGCGGACTATTTCTAACTATTTTTATATATCTAAAATAATAAACCAAAATACTTAGTAAATAAGTAAACCCTGCTATCAATTTCGCATACGCTGCTCCATATGCACCCCATTGGGGTATAAATAGTAAATTAAAAATTAAAATACACACACCTACTATTACTGAACTGTTTCTTAGTGCTTTTCCTTGCCCGTTTGCCCCTAAATATCGATTAAAGAAATCACCAAACCCATGGGCAATAACACCAATGCTGACAATAAAATTCAGCACAATGACACTTTTAAATTCGCTTCCATAAAAAAAGGTGATAAATGGAGGTACAATAATCCATAAACCAATTAAAGCGGCAATACTTAGCCCCAAGGTAATTAACAACAATTTTTTAGGTATTTTTTTAGTAGTGGCAAAATCTTTGTAATGGGTAGTGGCAATAGTATTTGGAATAAACGTTAAGGGCATGGTAAAGGTTAATGCAAGTGCATAAAAACCTACACCGCTATTATCAATACCAAAATAGCTGATTAAAATTTCTGTAAACCGTCCAAATCCAACTGCAAAAAGGCTTCCTAAATATACATTGAACCCAAAAGATTTATTATAATCCCAAATTTCGTTAAAGCGTGTTTTTAAATTTTTGAACGATACCTTAAGTTTAAAGAGTATTATAAGATAAACAATAAATTCCGTAACTAAATAAAAACCCCAAACAACTGCCAGTCGGTTTGTTTCTATATTCATAAAAACAAAATATACGAATATAGCCATGATTAAAAAACCAAGCTTTGGGTACAGTCTGACCTGCCCAAGCATACGAATACGGTTATCGGCCTGGAAAAGCGTTTCAAAATAGCGCGATAATAAGAAAACCCACCCAAAAGGGATTACAAAAAGTAAGAATCTGTCAAGTTGTTTTTCTTGTATATTATTATCAAACAACGCATATAATACAAGAAAAACTGTCATTAAAATAAATAAACCACCAGTAACAGCTAATTCTGCTCCATAGTATTCTTTTGCCTTTTGTTTATCATTATTTAAAACTAAAGCTCTGTTTCCTGCTTGAAAAAATCCGAATGTAAATATAATAATAGCGAAATTGAATATACTCTGAATAAATTTATAATCGCCATAACCTTGTGCTCCCAAGTATCGGGTAACTACGATGCTTGTAATAATACCAATAGGAATACCTATAAGATTTACAGAAAACAAACCTAAAACTTGTTTAGCACGAGGATTGGTTGTTAATTGACTGTATAACTGTTTGAACATTCTATTTTTCTCTATAGATATTCCGAAATCACGTCCACAATCCTTTCCGCCGTTTTTCCGTCCCATCGCTCCGGAATCCCTCCTTTTTTCCATTCTCCGGAAAAAAGTTTGTCCAAAGCAGGTTTTATGGCTTTCGGGTTGGTACCAATCAATTCGTTGGTGCCAATGGTACAGGTTTCCGGCCGTTCAGTATTATCCCGCAAAGTCATGCAGGGAATACCTATCACAGTAGTTTCCTCTGTAATTCCACCGGAGTCGGTAATAACCGCTTTTGAATGTTTGACCAAATAATTAAATTCCAAATACCCCATGGGATCGACAATAAACAGATTGTCGGCCTCAATTTCCAATGCCGAGAATATTTTCGCTGTCCTGGGATGGATGGGAAAAATAACGGGAAGGCCATGCACATTGTCCACAATTTCCGTCATCAACGCTTTTAGTTTTTCAGCCTCATCCACATTGGCCGGGCGATGCAGGGTCATCGTGATATATTCCTTTTCTTTTAACGAAAAAATATCGAATATAGTCGGTTTCACCAACCGGTTTATATTGGCAAGCAGAGTGTCGATCATCACATTGCCCACAAAAAATATCCGATCGTCCTTTGCACCTGTATTCCGGAGATTTTCACCGGCAAGTTCGGTAGTGGTAAAATAATAATCAGCAAGACAATCAGTTACCATCCGGTTGATCTCTTCCGGCATGGTCATATCCCAAGAACGGATTCCCGCCTCGATATGGGCAACTTTTGTATTCAATTTTTTTGCCACAATGGAACATGCCATTGTAGAAGTAACATCACCTACCACAATCACCATGTCAGCAGGATAAGTCATTAGCTCTTTTTCAAATGCAACCATAATACCAGCCGTCTGCTCTGCCTGACTTCCCCCTCCCACGCCGAGATTTACATCGGGGTACGGAATATTAAGCTCCTCAAAGAACGTACCACTCATGTTCTTATCATAGTGTTGTCCCGTATGAACAAGACGGTATACCATACGTTTACCGGCAGTGTTGAATTTTTCAATAGCATGAATAACAGGGGCGATTTTCATAAAGTTAGGCCTTGCTCCTGCTATAATGGTTAGTCTCATATATCCTTTATTTTTGTGAATTCGTATCACAACCTCCCGCTTACAACTTTTTTCAATATCCCTTTCACATCATACATCACAGCATCAGGTTCCAGACATTGTGTCCAGTCAATATCGAGAAACTCTTTATGCGCCACAGTCAGGACAATAGCGTCGTATCTCTTGTTTGCTATGGTAGCTAATTCTTTTAACGATTCAATGCCGTACTCATGCGCTACCTCTCCGGGATTGGCCCAAGGATCGTGAACCGTAACAGTCGCGCCATATTCCTCCAAACTATGAACCACATCTACGACTTTGGTATTCCGCACATCGGGGCAATTTTCCTTGAAGGTAATGCCCAACACCAGAATATTGGCCCCTTTAATGCAAATTCCTTTTTTTATCATACACTTCACCACTTGCGAAGCGACATACTCTCCCATGGTGTCGTTCATCCGACGCCCGGCCAAAATAATCTCGGGATGATATCCGTATTCCTGTGCCTTCTGCGCCAGATAATAGGGATCGACGCCGATGCAATGCCCGCCCACCAACCCCGGTTTGAATGGCAAGAAATTCCACTTGGTACCGGCGGCTTCCAACACCTCATATGTATCGATGCCCATACGGTTAAAGATCTTTGCCAGTTCATTCACAAAAGCGATATTAATATCGCGTTGCGAGTTTTCGATCACTTTGGCGGCTTCGGCTACCTTGATCGTGGGAGCCAAATGGGTTCCGGCAACAATGACGGATTTATACAGATCATCGACCTTCTTTCCGGTTTCGGGCGTGGAACCGGATGTGACTTTTCTAATCTTTTCCACCGTATGTTCCTTATCACCCGGATTAATACGTTCCGGCGAATAACCGGCAAAAAAGTCATGATTAAATTTCAATCCTGATGTTTTTTCTACTACAGGAATACAGTCTTCTTCCGTAGCGCCGGGATAGACGGTGGATTCATAGATAACGATATCGCCTTTTCCGATCACCTTTCCCACCGTTTCACTGGCTTTTACCAACGGGGTAAGGTCGGGGCGGTTGTTCTTATCTACCGGTGTGGGTACGGTAACAATGTATATGTTGGCGTCTTTAATATCCTTGATATCTGCCGAGCAATAGAGGCTGGCGGTTGATGACCGGTAACCGGTAGCCGGTAACTGAGGGTTAGTGAAGGGGTTTTCTTTTACCAAAACAGATTGAAGCACGCCATCTTCTACTTCCAATGTATGGTCGTGCCCTCCTCTTAGTTCATCCACACGTTTTTTGTGAATATCGAACCCTACCACAGGATATTTGGTGGCAAATAAACGGGCTAACGGTAATCCTACATAGCCCAAACCGATTATGGCAATTTTAATTTCTTTGTTCATCCTACATGATTTTACAGATTTTCCCAATACCACTCCACGGCTTCTTTCAGCCCGTCGCGCATATTGTATTGCGGATTGTAGCCTAACAGCCGTTTTGCTTTATCGATATTCGCCAGAGAATGGGGGATATCTCCTGCCCGGTTGGGACCGTAAATTGGTTCAATATGCCGGATTTCGGGATCGAACTCACCGAGATATTCTTTCAGGTAAATCACTAATTGATTGAGCGTGGTTCTTTCGCCGTAAGCAGTATTATATACCTGGTTGACCGCTTCGGGACGGGTTGTCTCTATTGTCCGCAGGTTCATCTGTACGACGTTGTCGATATAAGTGAAATCACGGCTATACTCACCATCACCGTTAATGACGGGAGACTCATGTTTCATCAATTTCTTTACAAAAAGCGGGATAACGGCGGCATAAGCTCCGTTGGGATCCTGCCGGCGTCCGAACACGTTGAAATAACGCAGGCCGATACACTCCACCCCATAGATTTTGGAGAAGACGTCGGCATAGAGTTCGTTCACATATTTTGTTACGGCATAGGGGGACAAAGGGTTGCCGATTATCTCTTCCATTTTAGGCAATGATTCCGAATCTCCGTAAGTGGATGAACTGGCGGCATAGATAAAGCGCTTCACCTTGGCATCGCGGGCGGCTACCAACATGTTCAGAAAACCCGATACATTGACTTCGCTGGTCGTGATCGGGTCTTTGATGGAGCGGGGCACAGAGCCCAAAGCCGCTTGGTGGAGCACATATTCCGTTCCTTCTACCGCCTTACGGCAGATTTCTAAATCACGTATATCGCCTTCTATCAATGTAAAATAAGGATCGGCCAGATAGGGTTGGATATTCTCCCGTTTTCCCGTAGAAAAGTTATCGAGACATATCACCCTGTTTCCTGATATCAAAAGTTCTTCTACCAGATTGGAACCGATAAAGCCGGCTCCCCCGGTTACTAAAATGGTTTTATCGCTTATCATATTTGTTTATTGCCACAAATCACCGGAATTTTAATAAATCAGCAGATCATTGAATGCCGAATTGATTGTATTGTTGGAGTACAGCCAATATCCTTAGTCGATTGAGACGCTTTCTGCTGATCTTTGTATTGTTTACATGCCTGAATCGGCTTATCGAGTGCGTGTCGGTACCGATAAACTCATACAGGTTCTTTTGAAGGAGTTTCCCGGCCGTAATCCGGATGGCCCTTCCGTAAACTCCCGCAATGGACGGGAGGTTCAACTGAAATTGCACTCCCATGGTTTTTAACCGGTAAAGATCGTTCATCGTCATGTAGATATATCGTTCGGGATGCGCCAGCACAGGAAAATATCCACCTGCCATAACACGCTTCAGCATACCGTCCATATCCATGGGAGGATTGAAGCAGGAGGTCTCCACCAGCAGGTAATTGTCTCTCAGCGGAAGCAGGTCGTTCTCAGCCAACCTCTTTTCGAAAAGATCATCCAACATATACTCCGCTGCCAGGTAAAGTTCTATCGCGCCCCTGTAGGAAGCTTTCAGTTCCCGGAACCGGGCCTGCAGGTACAGCGTGGTATTGGGCATATCTTCCATGATATGGGGTGTAAGCCATACACGTTTCACCCCGTGCTGCTCTAAGCCGGACAGCGCTTCCAACGCCTCTTTCATGGTGGGTATACCGTCATCCACCCCGGGAAGCAAATGGGTGTGATAGTCGGTAAGCCCCTCCAGAATACGGCTATCGGCCAATAAAGAACGTTTTGAAAAGAACCGCATGGAAAACGATGAATTAGGAACGATGAAGTTTACTCCTCATTGGTATAACCGGCTCCGTACCCGTAACGATAGCCATACCGGTAATAGCCATACCGGGCATTTGCCGGGATGGTCCCGTTCAGGATCAACGACATGTTCCGGTACTTCTGAGTGCCGTAGAAATTTTCTATCTCGGGCAGCAGGCTGCGGTCGAGCAATCCCGCGCGGACAACAAAAAGCGTCATGTCCACCTGTTTATTGATGATGGATGTGTCTGCCACGATCTCTACCGGCGGACAATCGATAAAGATATAGTCGTACTCCGTCCGCAATTCCGTCAGCAACTGTTCCAACCGCTCGTCGAACAACAATTCGGTGGGATTGGGAGGAATAGTGCCCACGGGAAGCACATCCGGCTGGCCGTTGTTTTCTCCTTTTACAATAACAGGCTTCCCTTCTTCGATCTGATGCCCCAGATAGTCCGCGATGCCGGGTTTGGGAGACTCGACGTACTTGCTGAGCAATGCCCTGCGCATATCGAGGTCGATCGCCAGTACTTTTTCTCCTTTCACGGCAAAACCGGCGGCAAGGTTCATAGTGATGAACGTTTTCCCGCTGTAAGGATTCATCGAGGTAATCATGATCACTTTGGCACGGCTTTCCTTTTTGGTCATAAATTCGAGATTGGTGCGCACTACCCTAAAAGCTTCATTGACAACGTTGCGGCTCTTTTCCTTCACCACGATGACCGGCGTATCCTCTTTTTCCCGGGAAAACTTACTTTTTCGTTTACGGTACAACGGTATCTCCCCGATAAACGGGATAGTCATTCCTTCCAGGTCTTTACGTCCTCTCACCGTGGTGTCCGTCCTATCTTTCACCACAAAAATGACGAGTGGAACCAATATTCCAGCGAGTAAGGCGACTAACAGGAGAAAAGCCCTCCGGGGTTCCGTCGGGCTGAGCGACCCGTACGGTGGAGCGATGATACGGGTATTGTACGCCGTAAAAGCCTGTGAAAGTTCATTTTCCTCACGTTTCTGGAGCAGATATAAATACAATTCTTCCTTTACTTTCTGCTGGCGTTCCACCGAAAGCAGGTACCTCGCCTGATTGGGATTGGAAGCGATCTGTCCCGTCACGCGCGCTTCCTGTCTCTTTACATTGCCGATCTGGGTATTCAACGACGTGATCAGGTTGTCCACGGAACGGATAATCACACGGCTCATCTCGGCCAGTGACTGGTTCATGTCGATGACCAGGGGATTTCTCTCGCTGCTGTTGGAAAGCAGGCTGTTGCGCCGCAACAACAGTGCGTTGTATTCACTGATCTGCCTTTCGAGGTTTGCATTGTCGATCCCCGAATTGACGGGTAATAACTGATCGTCGGATTTATCACTCAGATTCCTGCGGATATATTCCACGATGGAAAGCCGGTTATTCAACTCCAGCAATTCTCTCCTGCTCTCGGCATATTGGGTCAGGTACATACCGGATACCGCATCTACATCCGGGAGTATGTGTTCACTCTTATAGCTGGAAATATCCTCGTCTACACTTCCCAGTTCGCTCTCGATCACATTGAGCCTTTCGCTGATAAACCGGGAGGTGCTGACGGCGATCTGGTTTTTATCGTTCATCCAGTTTTCATTATACACGGCGATCAGAGTGTTGAGGATATCTTCCGCCCGCCGGGGAGCTTGGTCTTTGATGCTCAGGCTGATCACGGTGGCGTCCCTATTTCCCAGTACGGCCTGTAAAGCATTCGAATACCTGTTGACTACACTTTGACGGCCGCTTTTGATAAAGTGTACTTCCGTGTTGTCACTCTCCCGGTTGTAATACGACGTGGGAGTGATCATCACCACTCCCACGGGGGTAGAGATGGTATCGGACAACATGCCTTCTATCTCTTCGATAAAAATCTCCCCGGAGCGGATAAAATTAGACAACCGCACCTTGCCCTGAGGCTGCAGTGCTATATCGAACTGCAGGGAATACTCACCGGGATCTTTAAAGGTCACTAATACCGGAGCGTTTTTATACAGATCGATTTTCCTCAAACCGCGCCGGGAAATGTATCTTTTATCCAGATCGAGCCGGGTAACCACCTCTTCCATCAGGGGAGGCGATTTCAATGTAATCAACTCGTTATTGACATTGGTATTGGATTTGAAAATACCCATGTCATCAAACTCTGTCATGCTTCCCGCGGATACCCCGCTTTTGGAACTGTCTTTGATCAGGATGGAAGCGGTGCGGGTATATATGGGCGGGGTTATTAACAGATAAAGAATAACCAGCGATATGGCGATGAATAAACTCAGCACGAACCAGTACCATCTGGAGATAAATATATGGAACAGGTCCCGGAGTTGGATAAAATCGTCGGTTGGTTTCAGTTTTTCGGAAGACATAATATTTAAACTAAAAGTGAAATCTGCGAGTAAGCAAGAGCAAAACAAACTTGTTTAGATTTGCCGAGCGGGAGCAGATTGCGCGAAG
>OBJA01001333.1_pt1 | contig 17396 bp, 14 predicted proteins | sample 1519751 | NCBI WGS metagenome assembly OBJA01 (sample SAMEA3881238, study PRJEB22517) | soil metagenome | biome: lake sediment; feature: soda lake sediment; material: sediment, water from around vicinity | place: India | collected 2013-12-23 | depth 3 m | reverse complement strand
AGCAGCGGGTGGCGCTGGCGCGCATGCTGGCGGCCGAGCCGTCGCTGCTGATGCTGGATGAACCGTTCTCCGCGCTGGACAGCTTTTTGAAGTGGCAGTTGGAACTGGAGATACTCAAGGTACAGGAGAGCTTTGACGGCACGATTCTTTTCGTCTCGCATAACCGCGACGAGGTATACCGCCTGTGCGACCGTGTGGCCGTGATGGAAGACGGCGCAACAATCGAGGTATTGGACAAGAAGGAACTATTCGCCATGCCGCAGACGCTCTGCACGGCGTTGCTGTCCGGCTGCAAGAACTTCTCGGCAGCGGTGAAAACAGGTGCTCATACGCTTTTCGCGCAGGATTGGAACTTAGAGCTCACAGTATCAAGGCCGGTGCCGGATGAGCTGAAATTCATTGGTTTGCGTGCGCAGTTTATTGAGCTGGCGCAGAGCGGCGGCAGACCAAACGTTGTGGAGGGCTGCGTGACGCGCGTGATCGAGGATATGTTTTCCGCCATCGTCATCGTGCACGCAAAAGGCGGCTCGGACAGAGACTGGGCGTATCTGCGCTGTGAGCTGGACAAAGACAGGTGGAACGCGCTGGGCAGCCCGAAGACGCTGTTTCTGCGCCTGCCCGAAGATCAATTGATACTGATGAGGTGAAGCCATGCAGGACAGATTTGGCCGGACGATTGAATATATGCGCGTATCGGTAACCGATCGATGTAACCTGCGGTGTGCTTATTGCATGCCGCCCGAGGGCATAGCGTTTGTGCCGCACAGCGAAATACTGCGCTATGAGGAAATACTGCGTATTGTGAAGGCCGGTGCGGAGCTTGGCATCGTCAAATACCGCATCACAGGCGGCGAGCCGCTGGTGCGCAAGGGGATTGTGGATTTTGTCTGCAAAATGAAGCGCATACCGGGTGTGAAAACGGTGGCACTGACAACCAACGGCGTGCTGTTTGCCGGTATGGGCGAGGCACTCAAGCATGCAGGCCTTGATGCGGTTAACTTCAGTCTCGACTGCATGGACGCAGAAAGCTTTCGGCGGCTGACGTGCGTGGATGCATGGGACGATGTGATGGCAGGCATACAGACTGCTTTGAATCTGGGATTGAAAACGAAGCTCAACTGCGTTCCTATGGAATCGTATAACGGCGGCGATTGGGTGCGGCTGGCGCAGATGGCTCAGGATAATCAAATGGATGTCCGCTTCATTGAGATGATGCCCATCGGGCTGGGTCAAAAATACAAGTTGATCGACAATGCCGATGTGCAAAAACGATTGGTGCAGGCGTTTGGCGAGCCGAACAGGGCAGAGAGCACACATGGCAACGGACCGGCGCTGTATGTTCATTTTAAGGGATTTAAAGGCCGTATCGGCTTTATCAGCGCCATGTCACATGCGTTTTGCGGCAGCTGCAATCGTATCCGTCTGACAGCGGATGGTGTGCTCAAGCCTTGCCTGTGTTTCAGGGAGGGGTTCAATGTGAAAGCGCTGCTTCGCAACGGCGCTTCCGATATGATGCTCAAAGATGCTATAGCAGATGCGATACTGCAAAAGCCGCTGCGTCACAATTTTAGCGATAAGGACGGCGGCACTTTGGAGAACAGAAAGATGGTTCAGATAGGCGGATAATATGGGCAAAGTCATGGCAATCTGTATCAGTGAAAAGCGGGGCACAAGTAAGCGCAATGTCGGCCGGTGCGAGCTGATTGAGAATTTCGGGCTGAAAGACGATGCGCACGCGGGTGATTGGAACAGGCAGGTCAGCCTGCTTTCTTACGACAGCGTGGAAGCATTTCGCGCTTTGGTTGCGACGGTGGATGACGGCGCGTTTGGCGAGAACCTGCTGGTTTTGGGCATCGACTTCAAGGCACTGCCAATCGGCACGCTGCTCCGCTGCGGCGATGTGCGGCTTATGATCACGCAGATCGGCAAGCAATGCCACGCGCACTGCGAGATATACCATCAGGTGGGAGATTGCATCATGCCGCGCGAGGGTGTGTTTGCGTGCGTGCTCAAGGGCGGCGTTATATCAGTGGGGGATGAGATGTATGTCGGATAATCCGTATCGTGCGGGCGTGATCACCGCCAGTGACAAAGCGGCCTTGGGACAGCGCGCGGATATCAGCGGCGAGACGCTGATAGAAATACTGCAAAAAAACGGTTACACCATCGCCAGCTATTGTGTGCTGCCAGACAACAAAGATAAGTTGGCTGAACAGATGATGCGGCTGGCGGATGATGACATTTGTGACGTGGTGTTCACAACAGGCGGTACGGGGCTGTCGCCGCGTGATGTGACGCCCGAGGCGACGCTGTGTGTTGCGCATAGACAGGTGCCGGGTATCAGCGAAGCGATGCGCGCCGCCAGTATGAATATCACCGATCGCGCCATGCTCAGCCGCGGCGTTTGCGTGATACGCGAAAGGACTCTGATTATCAATCTGCCGGGCAGTCCCAAAGCGGTGGAGGAGGGCATGCAAGTGATCATGAATGCGGTGTCACATGGGCTGGCCATACTGCGCGGCGATGCGAGCGAATGCGCGCGCTAGTACTCTGTTAACTCTAATCCTATAATTATTGCCGGTCTGATTTCCGCAATACTGCGTTATCGTCAATCGACATACAACCAGTATGGCTCAATCCTCTGCCTTGTCTTGCGAAAAGCATCCTCGTCAAATATCTTAAAGTTTTAGAATTAACAGAGCACTAGTGTGTCATGTCTAATAACGTGAAATGATTCTTGTGAAAGTCGATCAAGCCCTCTTTCCTCATGCGTCCAAGCTCCCGGGATAACGCACTGCGGTCAACGCACAGATAGGCGGCGAACTCCTCCCTGTTGAAGGGAATCACAAGCGCGTTCGTCTTTTTTCTTTTGGCCTGAAGCGCCAGGTAAAGCATGATCCGATCGCGCAGGCTGTTGCGTGACAGTATGTCGATTTTATAGAGCTGCCGCATGTTCTGGTTGGCAGTCAGCTCAATTACGTTTTTCAGCATCATGCAGCGAAAATGGTCGGGAATGGGCCCGTGCTCAGCGATTTTTGCATAAGGGAACAAAACGACATCGGCATCCGTGGCGCACACCGTCACGAGCGGGCTGATCTGACGCGGCGTGCTCGCGATATCTAGGCCGAACAACTCGAAAGCACGCGTTTTTCTGATCAAATTCAAACGTCCGTCCATGTCCTCTTTAAACGTGTTCAGCTCGCCCGCAAGCACAACGCCGACGAAATCGACAGTTTGATCAACACCGATGAGAACGCAGCCTTTTTGGCATCGTTTGTGCTGCAGATTCAACAAAGGGTATATGGAGTCAATATCACCCTGGCTAAAACCATTGAACAATTTTGTCTTTCGCAAGCTATCTTTCATATCCACACAAATCAAGCCCCGCCATACTCAGCGCGCGACATTGCGACACCCAGTCAGCGTGTCTTCAGGCTTCGATATCAATAAAGCCAAATTGATTCACATCAAACAGCCCCATATCCGTTAGCTTCAATTCCGGTATAACGGGCAATGCCATAAAGCAAAGCGTCATCACAGGCTCCAAGCTATCGGTTATACCAAGTGAATCGATCGCTATTTGATGAATACGCGTCAGCTTTTCATCAACCCACTCACCGCTTTGATCGCTCATAAGGCCTGCTATGGGCATGGGCAAGCTTTCAAGTACGCGCTTTTGGTTGACAACCACGATGCCGCCGTCTTGATCGATCAGCCTTTGCACCGCAAATGCCATATCGTCATCGTCCACGCCTACCACAATGATGTTATGGGAGTCGTGCGCGATCGATAGCGCAATGGCTCCGCGCTTGATACCGTATCCTTTTAATAACGCAACAGCAACGTTTCCGGTATGCTGATGACGTTCGACAACAGCTATTTTAACAATATCCTTGGCTGGGTCATATAAGAAATTGCCGTTTTGATCCCGTTTTATTTCTGCTGCTTCTTTGCGCGTGACGACACCGCCGGGAATAAGCGTGATAACGTATGCCTTGTCTGACTTGATCGGCAGCCTCAGCTTATCTTTGGAAAAATCCTTGACATGGAACCTTCCCTTTGTGCCGGAAATGTCATGATTGGTAACGCGCAACAAATACTGTCCGTCAGCGGCTGCTTCCTGCCCCGCAATGAATACCTTTTTCACATTGTAATCTGTCAGGTTATCGACTAATACGATATCAGCTCTCAAGCCCGGCGCAATCGCGCCCCTGTCCGATAGACCAAAGCACTCGGCTGCGTTCAGTGTCGCCATTTGAATCGCAATAAGCGGGTCAATCCCAGTGCTTGCACAGATGCGCAGATGGTTGTCGATGTGCCCGACGCTTAAAATGGTTTTTGGCTGGCAATCATCCGAACAAAGAAGACAGCGTCTGCTGCTCAGCGGTGTAACGGCCCCCAGCAATTCGGCAAGGTTATGGCATGCCGAGCCCTGACGCATCAAAACATACATGCCACGCGACAAACGATCCTGCATTTGCGCTACGGTTGTGCATTCATGGTCGGTCTGTATACCGGCAGCCGCATAGGCGTTCAGCGCATTTGCTGTTAAACCCGGGCTATGCCCATCGATCGGTTTGCCATGATTCATTGCAACGATAAGCTTATCCAGAACCTCGCTGTCTGCACCGACAACGCCCGGATAGTTCATAAACTCCCCAAGCCCCAGAATATCGTCCCGGGCAAATACCCGATCCATATCGTCGGCAGTCACAGCCGCTCCCGCATGCTCAAATTGCGTTGCCGGTACGCAGGACGGCAGCATCCATTTGATATCAAGAGCAGTTTGCTTGGAAGCGCCGATCATATAGTCTATGCCTGAAAGGCCGCATATGTTGGTTATTTCATGTGGATCGGCGATAATCGTGGTTGTGCCATGAGGCACGATGAGCCTGCCAAGCTCCTCCGGACTCACGTATGATGATTCAATATGGATGTGACTGTCAATAAAGCCCGGCACAGCGAACTGGCCGTCGGCATCGATTACGTGCTCACCTTCATATTGCCCAACACCGGCTATCAGCCCTTCGCATAACGCGATGTCACCTTCGATGATTGACGCATTGTAGACATCGACAACCCTACAGTTTTTGATCACGATTTCGGCAGGAATTCTGCCCGCAGCGACATCGATAAGCTTTTTCAGCAGATCTTTATTCATTTTTTGTTTACCAGCCTTTATGAATTCCTTATTATGCTATCATACTTTGTTATAACGATAAAGCCTATTTATTTCTTGAAGAACACTGTTTAATTCCGGCAGAGCAAGCCCATTTACAATTGAATGAAACCCAATATCACCTTTTTTTAGCTAATAAAAAAATTTTTTTTAAAGCTGTATTGAAAAACCCCCTCTGGTTGTTATAGAATACAGGTGTTAGTGTGATTTGCGAATCATATTCCAGCCAAGGAATGAGCGGCTTTATAAAATCTTATTCGCCAACCTTAAAGCAAAACGCGTAGAAAAGAGATCATTATGACAGTGAAAAAGTCTGGCTGCGGACAAATTGGTAAATCAAAAAAGGCTTGTGCTTCAAATGCGGATGTGCTATTATTCTACTTGCTTGAACAAGGATGTCGGCAAAGATAACTTTGTTCATTTTTTGTTCTTTTTATTAACAAAAAGGACGAGAAAGGAGGCATGTTCATTAATAGAGTCACATTCAATGTGAGATAAGAATGATCAATACTCATTTCACATTTAATTAATTAAGGAGGAATTTATGAAGAAGTTTGTACTGTTCTTAGTGGTGTTGGCAATGGTGATTGTACCGTTTGCCGGCTGCGGCCCGCAGGGTGATCAGCCTCCCGTTGGGGATACAGGCGCTCCCGATAATGGCGGTGATGAGCCGGCAAAGTCTGACGTCAAGATCGGCGTTATACTGGTGCACGATGAGAATACCGGTTATGACTATGCCCACATGGAAGGCATCAGAAAGGCGACAGTCAATGTCGGTTTCTCTGAAGATCAGATCATCTGGAAATACAACATATCTGAGGATGAAAGCTGCTACGATACAGCAACTGACCTTGTCGAACAGGGCTGCAAGTTCATTATCTCGAACAGCTTTGGTCACCAGAGCTATATGCAGCAGGCTGCTGACGAAAACCCGGAAGTGACATTTATCGCCATGACGGGTGTCAATGCAGGGCCATCAGGGCTGCCCAACCTTAAGAATGCGTTTAACTTAACCTTCGAGTCCCGTTTTGTATCGGGTGTTGTCGCGGGCATGAAGCTTGCTGAACTTGTCGAGGACGGCAAGGTTGCGGACAGAAACATGGATGCAAACGGCAATATCAAGATCGGTTATGTCGGCGCGTATCCGTATGACGAAGTGGTTTCCGGTTATACCGGCTTCTATCTTGGCGTCAAGTCTATTGTCGAAAATGTTGTGATGGATGTGTCCTACACCAACTCATGGTACGATCCGATCGCTGAGGGTGAAGCCGCTAACGCGCTTGTCTCTGCCGGCGCCATCATTATCAGCCAGCATGCGGACTCCACCGGTGCTCCGTCTGCCTGTGAGGCACTGCTGAACGGCGGCACCACCGTTTACTGCGTGGGCTACAATGTGGACATGACCACCGTTGCGCCGAATGCCGCGCTGACCAGCTGTCAGAACGACTGGAGCGTTTACTACACCTATGTGTTCAACTGCATCAAAAACGGCGAAGAAATCGCTACGGATTGGGCGAAAGGTTATAGCGAAGGCGCTGTGATGATATCCAAGTTAGGCCAAAGCTGCGCTGAAGGCACAGCCGAAAAAGTTGCGGAAGTTGAAGCCGCGCTTAAGGATGGCAGCCTCAAAGTGTTCGATATCACCACGTTCACCGTTGGCGGAGAGACTGTGACATCCGCTCCGGCGCTTGACACAACCGGAGACTTTGTTGCTGACAGCGGCGAAGCCATTGTTGATGGCGCGTTTGCTGAGTCCGTACTGCGCAGCGCTCCGTACTTCTACCTGCGCATAGACGGTATCACAGAACTCAACTAATCACGACGCGACTTAAATAGATAGAAAGAGCCATTGCAATGGCTCTTTCTATACTTTTCTAAAGAGGGGTAATCACTATGCAAAGCGCAGAAGCGGTGGTTCGCATGCGTGACATCACCAAAACTTTCGGTCCGATTGTTGCGAATGATCGGGTTGGGCTCGATATTTGCAAAGGAGAGATACTCGCCCTGCTCGGAGAAAACGGCAGCGGCAAGACAACACTGATGAATATGCTCTCCGGCATCTACTATCCCGACTCCGGACACATATTCGTCGATGGGAACGAGGTTTCGATTCGCAGTCCTAAGGATGCATACGACCTTCGTATCGGTATGATCCACCAGCATTTTAAGCTCGTGGATGTGCTTACCGCGGCGCAGAACATTATTCTGGGTATGCCGGGCAAGGGCCGTCTTGACATGAAGGCCGTTGGCGATAGGATACGCGAGATCTGCGCATTGTATGGTTTTGATGTGGATCCGGAGAAAAAGATCTATGATATGTCTGTTTCTCAGAAGCAGACTGTGGAAATTGTCAAGGTGCTCTACCGGGGTGCGGATATTCTGATTCTTGATGAACCCACTGCCGTTTTAACCCCGCAGGAAACGGAAAAGCTCTTCGCTGTTTTACGCAATATGCGCGATGACGGCAAAGCCATCGTCATCATCACGCACAAGCTGCATGAGGTTGAGGAAATATCGGATCGTGTCTCGGTGCTGCGGCGCGGGCAGCTTGTGGGCGGTATGCTCACGAAAGAATCAAACGCTGCGCAGATGACCAATATGATGGTCGGCCGTACTGTGTCTTTGAATATTGACCGGCCGGAACCGAATGATCCCAAGCCGCGTATCGTTATCGAAAATCTGACGGTGCGGGACAAGGACGGGGTCGTCAAGCTCAGCGATGTTTCGTTCACAGCGAATTCAGGAGAAATACTCGGCGTCGCCGGTGTATCCGGCTGCGGACAGAAAGAGCTGCTGGAGGCCATTGCAGGCCTGCAGCATTTTGAATCGGGAAGCATTGTCTTTATCGATCCCAAAACCAACAATAAGATTCAGCTTTCGGGTAAGGATCCGTGTGAAATTTCATCGTTAGGTGTGACGCTTTCCTTCGTGCCCGAAGACAGACTCGGCATGGGGCTCGTCGGCAACATGGACTTAACCGACAACATGATGCTGCGCTCATTCCGTTGCGGAAAGTCTATATTTGCTGACAGAAAAACGCCGCGCAGCTTGGCAGAGCGTGTCGTGAACGATCTGTCCGTGAACACGCCAGGGCTTTCTACGCCGGTGCGCAAGCTCTCCGGCGGAAATGTGCAAAAGGTATTGGTCGGGCGTGAGATATCCTCCTCACCGACAGTTCTGATGACGGCCTACGCTGTGCGCGGGCTTGACATCAATTCGTCCTATACCATTTATGATTTGATTAATCAGCAAAAGCAACAGGGCGTCGCCGTTATTTTTGTCGGCGAGGATCTGGACGTTCTGCTCGAGTTCTGTGACCGTATTCTTGTCCTCTGCGGCGGAAAGGTCAGCGGCATCGTCCCCGGCAGAGGCGCGGATAAGCGCAAGGTCGGCATGATGATGACCAAACTGGGAGGGGAAGAAGCATGAACCCACATAAGAAAGTCGCTTTTATGCGCATCGCCAAGCGCGATTCGATTTCTATCTGGCATCGTTGGAGCATTCGTGCCGCCGGACTTGTGCTGGCACTCGCGGTCAGCGCGATTGTGATATACGCTATTGTACAGCTGAATCCGCTTAGGGTTTACGGCGCCATGTTCGAGGGCAATTTCGGCACCGAAAGGCGCTTATGGGTTACGCTGCGCGACATGGCGATGCTGCTGTGTATCGGCATCGGCCTCGCACCCGCCTTTAGAATGCGTTTTTGGAACATCGGTGCTGAGGGGCAGATTCTGGCCGGCGGCATTGCGACCGCGGCTGTGATGATCTATTTCGGCAACTCAATGCCCACATGGATGCTGCTGCTTGTGTCTCTTGCAGCAAGCTGTATAGCAGGAGCTCTGTGGGGATTTATACCCGCCGTATTCAAGGCGCGGTTTGGAACGAATGAAACGCTGTTCACTCTGATGATGAACTACGTCGCCATACAATTGACATCGTTTTTCGTTGCAGTGTGGGAAAATCCCTTTGGCTCGAACACAGTGGGTATCATCAACCAGCAGACGAAGGCCGGTTGGTTTCCGCCTCTGTTTGGTCAGCTGTATATGCTCAACGTGATCATTGTTCTGGTGCTGACGGTTGTGATGTTTATTTATCTGCGCTACTCCAAGCAAGGCTATGAGGTCGCGGTTGTAGGCGAATCGGAGCGCACGGCGCGTTATATTGGTATCAACGTGAGAAAGGTTGTCATACGGACGATGATGATCTCGGGCGCTGTATGCGGTTTGGCAGGCTATATCGCGGTCGCGGGCGCGTCTCATACGATTTCGACGAGTACGGCCGGCGGGAGCGGCTTTACGGCCATCATTGTGGCGTGGCTTGCCAAATTCAACACTTTCACGATGATTTTTGTCGTGGCATTGTTGGTGTTCCTTGAAAAGGGCGCAATACAAATCGCCTCGCAGTATAACCTTAACGATTTCGCGTCCAAAATGATAACAGGCATTATACTGTTTTTTATCATTGGCAGCGAATTCTTCACCAACTACCGGTTGATTTTCCGCCACGGAAAGGAGGCGACCTGATATGGATCAAATTTTGTCGTTATTTCAGGCTGCACTTGTTTTTGGCACCGTCATACTCTTTGGCGCCATAGGAGAAATTTTAACAGAAAAATCGGGCAACTTAAACCTTGGCGTTCCGGGTATCATGTACCTTGGCGGCATTGCCGGCCTTGCAGGCGCTTTCTGGTATGAATCGAATACGCTGTCCCCGCTGCCTTGGGTCGGGCTGCTGATCGCTCTTGTCTGCTCACTTGCAGCCGCTACCCTTGCCGGTCTTATTTACAGCTACTTGACCATCTCTCTTCGCGCCAACCAGAATGTGACGGGTTTGACCTTGACCATTTTTGGCGGCGGTGTTGCGAATTTTTTCGGCGGCGCAATGAACACGATGGCCGGCGGCGTCGGCCAGATTTCCGTTGCAGCAACGAGCAGCGCTTATCGGGCGACTTTGCCATTCTTTTCGAATGTCAGCGTCTTGTCTGCGCTTGGCTTTCTTGTCTATGTGGCCATCGCGCTGGCTTTTATCATAAGCTGGTTTTTAGGCAGAACGCGCAAGGGCCTCAATTTACGGGCTGTCGGTGAAAACCCCGCAACGGCAGATGCCGACGGCATCAGCGTAACCAAGTATAAATATTTGTCGACCTGCATCGGCGCGGCCATCACTGGTTTGGGCGGTCTGTATTACGCCATGGACTATATCAAAGGTACCTGGGCAAACGATGGCGGCATTGAAAAGCTGGGATGGCTTGCGGTTGCACTCGTTATATTTTCCCGCTGGAAACCCAGACACGCCATTTGGGGCTCATATCTCTTTGGCGTTCTCTTCTGGCTGTTCTTCTACATTCCGGGCCTTACCCGCTCGTCTCAGGAAATTTTCAAAATGCTGCCGTATGTTGTAACGATCATCGTATTGATCATCGTCTCAATGCGCAAGAAGCGTGAAAATCAGCCTCCGGGCAGCTTAGGGCTTCCGTATTTTCGTGAGGACAGATAGTTTGCATACAATGCTTTTTTTTGGATCGCAATAATATGAGTTTGAGAAGAGACAGGAGGTATAGGCAGCCTGTCTCTTTCTCTTCAGGCTATCAAAAAAAGTATTAAATAAAAATATGTGAGCAAGACGGGCTATGCCCGCCTGTGCCCCAGAGGGGTGCGCAGCCCACACCTTGCGGTTTTACGCCGTTTCGAGCAAAGCGAGGAACAAGGCGTAGCGTACAAAACCGGTGAACTGGCGGAAAACCGCAAGGTTTTTCGACAAGCAGTAGAGACAGGCGCTATGGGCAGCCTGTCTATCTTAAATCTGTCTCTCTTAAATCCAACTTGACATTAATTATAAGTGTTGATAAAATTAATAAACAATAAAATAGCAATGCTGCTGATATGGGCAGTGCCTTGTTTTCAGCTAAATGCTCTTGTATAAGTCCATTAATTGGTTTGGACGTTTCTACAGGCGACCGAAAATTGCCCCAGGCTACAAGAGATACAGTTTGAGAAATGATGCTTTGCGCCGGGTGAACCGGCACCGATAGTCTGATTTTTCAAAATGTATCTACTCTGGCCAGGGGCTTTTGCTGTTAACGCGATTGCAACGTGTGCAAAGGATAGATGATAAGGATGTGTCGCAGATGCATAATAACTTGGTAATCGTCAGGGGCGGCGGAGATCTCGCGACAGGCACTGTCTGCAAACTCGTAAACTGCGGTTTTGATGTTGTTGTTCTTGAAGCCGCACATCCGACCGTCATCAGAAGAACGGTGTCGTTTGCTCAGGCTGTTTATCAAGGTGAGGCAGCCGTTGAAGGATTAACCGCTGTGAAAGCAGCTTGCATTGAAGCTTGCCAGAAGATATTGAGCGAAGATAAAATTCCGGTGCTGATAGACCCGGATTGCCAATCGCTCGGGCAGCTTAGGCCCAAAGCCGTGGTGGATGCCATCATCGCCAAAAGAAACACAGGTACGTCAATCGGCATGGCGCCCATTGTCATCGGCTTAGGTCCCGGCTTTTATGCCGGACGGGACGTTCATGCCGTCATCGAGACAAACAGAGGGCATAACCTTGGTCGGGTGATCTATCAAGGGCAGGCACAGCCAAATACAGGCATACCGGGCAGCATTGAGGGCTGCGGTATCGAGCGGATCGTGCGCGCTTCAGCATCGGGAACAATAATCAGTCTATGTGATATCGGAGACCATGTGGAGAAGGGGCAGGTTATTGCCCGCATTGAAGGTGTACCGGTGTATGCGCCGCTCAGCGGGGTGCTAAGAGGCATGATACAATCAGGCATACACGTTGATGCGCAGCTAAAAATTGGTGACGTGGATCCGCGAGACAATGCAGCTTATTGTTTTACGGTCTCAGAAAAATCAAGGGCCATTGCGGGCGGTGTATTGGAAGCCATATTGCATTTGGGCATCATGAATTCGAAAGGCCGGGCATCAGGTGATTCGGCCAAGTGAAACGAATCAGCACACCGGCAAGTGTTAGACAGATGATGGGATAAGCCATATGATAAGGGGGAATGCGTTGTGAGCAATGTCGGAAAAAGTGTCGCAAGAGTCGATGCGTTTGATAAAGTAACAGGACGCGCCAAATACACGGACGATTTGTGTGAAAAGAACGCGCTTGTGATTGTTGTTGTCCGGTCTAAAATCGCCCACGGGTATGTCAAGTCGATCGATGTTTCCGAAGCCAAAAAGATACCCGGCGTGGTGGAAATTTTCACATGCTTTGATGTGCCGGATATCAAGTTTCCCACCGCGGGACATCCATGGTCCACCGACCCGCATCATCAGGATGTGGCGGACCGTCGGCTGCTCAATCGTCATGTGCGCTATTACGGTGACGATGTCGCTGCTGTTGTGGCAGAAAATGAGGTCGCCGCGGCACAGGCCGCCCGTGCTGTCAAGGTGGTATACGATGAGCTGCCGTTTGTGCTGGATGCGCAGGAGGCCATGAAGGACGGCGCGCCCCAGCTTCACGAAGAATTTGCGAACAATATACTCAAGCACACATCCATCAATATTGGCAGCTATGATGAGGCCATCAAGGAGCCAGGGCTGATCTGCGTGGATAAGTGGTATGATACACCTGTTGTTCAGCACTGCCATATCGAGAACTTCATCGCCTATGCTTTCGGTGAAAACGGAAAAATCGTCGTGGTATCCTCAACACAGATACCGCACATTGTCCGCCGCACTGTCGGTCAGGCACTGGGTGTGCCGTGGGGCCAGATACGCATCATCAAGCCCTACATCGGCGGCGGCTTTGGCAATAAACAGGATACGCTGTACGAGCCGCTGGCGGCCTATGTTTCCCAGCAGCTTGGTGGCCGGCTGGTCAAGATTGACGTACCGCGCGAGGACACCTTCGTGAGCAACCGTGTGCGCCATGCGATACGCTCGCACATTGTATCTTGGATACGGCCGGACGGCACTTATGTCGCCCGCAAGCTGGAGTGCTTCTCCGATCAGGGGGCATACGCCTCCCACGGGCATTCGGTTGTCGCAAAAGGCATGGGAGCGTTTCCTCAAATGTACCCGTGCCCGAATGTGCAGTGCGATGCATACACCGTCTATACGAATAAGTCTTCCGCGGGTGCGATGCGCGGCTACGGCATACCTCAGGCTATGTTTGCGGTGGAGAGCCATACCGATGATGTGTGCAAAGTGCTTGGCATGGATCCGGAGAGCTTCCGACGCAAAAATCTGATGCCGCAAGGTTACAAGGATAATTTTTCAAAAAACGAAAACTATTATGATACGTATAATCAGTGCCTCGATAAGGCGATGGCCTACATGGACTATCATAAAAAGACAGAGCTATACAAAGAACAGACCGGTCCCATTCGCAGGGGACTGGGTATTTCGTGTTTATGGTACAACACCGGTGTATGGCCCATATCGCTTGAGCATTCCTCCTGCCGTATGGTGCTCAATCAGGACGGTTCGCTGCAATTACAGGTGGGCGAGACGGAAATCGGACAAGGCGCCGATACGGCCTTTGCGCAGATGGCGGCCGATGTGGTCGGCATGAGCGATTACCGCAGCGTTCATGTGGTCTCCAATCAGGATACGGATATCACACCATTCGGCCTTGGCGCATATGCCTCGCGCCAAACATACGTATGCGGTTTCTCGATCACCCAGACCGGCCAGATGCTCAAAGAGAAGATCATCAAACACGCAGGCGAACTGACCCGCGTCACCGTGTCGGATCTCGATATCGTGAATAGCAATATTGTTCGAGTGAGTGACGGCAGGGTGCTGATGTCGCTTGCAGAGCTGGCTACCGAGGTGCTCTACAGCCTAACGCACAGTGCGCATATCACCGCTGAATCGAGCTACCAGATCAAGAATAACGCATATTCCTTCGGCTGCTGCATCGCGGAGGTCGAGGTGGATATTCCGCTGTGCAAGGCCACGCTTTTGAAGATTGTCAACGTTCATGACTGCGGGAATCTGATTAACCCGGCATTGGCAGAGGCGCAGGTGCACGGTGGTATGTCGATGGGCATCGGGTACGGCCTGAGCGAGCAGCTGCTGTTTGACCCAAAGACAGGCAAAGCACTCAACAACAATCTGCTGGACTATAAGCTATCCACGATGCTGGATCACCCGCATCTGGAGGCGCAGTTTGTGGAAAACAGTGAGCCCACCAGCCCCTTTGGTACAAAAGCGTTGGGAGAGCCTCCGGCCACGCCTGTGGCACCGGCTATCCGAAACGCCATTCTCAACGCCACCGGCGTAGCGGTCGATTCGCTGCCGATAAATCCGCACACGCTGTTTCGGCGGTTCACCGAGGAAGGGCTGATTCCCTCAAAAGAGGAGGAGAAATAGATCATGTTTGATATCAAGGAATTGTATGAGGCGCAAAGTGTTGCGGACGCGATCCGTCTTCGCATCGATCATCCCGATGCCCATGTCATCGCGGGCGGCTCTGATGTGCTGATTCAGATGCGCGAGGGAAAGCGCGCCGGAGCGGAGCTTATATCCATCTATACGATCGATGCACTGCGCGGTGTCAGCTATGATGAAGACGAAGCGATACGCATCGGTTCGCTTACCAGCTTTTCGCGTATTGCCCGCGATCCCATCATCCAAAAACACATCAATGTGCTGGGCGAGGCGGTGGATACGGTGGGCGGCCCGCAAATCCGCAATATTGCAACCATCGGCGGCAATACTTGTAACGGTGTGACCTCTGCGGACTCCGCCTCAACGCTGTTTGCATGGGAGGCGATGATCGAGCTGACCGGACCCGATGGAGCAAGGCGGATTCCCATCCGCGAGTTCTATATAAAAGCGGGTACTGTGGATATTCGCCGCGGCGAAATACAGACCGCGATTATCATCCCCAAGCAAAGCTACGAAAACACCTTCGGCTGCTACATGAAGTATGCCATGCGTAACGCGATGGATATCGCGACGCTTGGCTGTTCCGTTAACGTCCGTCTGTCGCCGGATAAAAAGACATTTGAACGCGTGCGTATCGCCTACGGCGTGGCAGGGCCGGTGCCCATGCGCGCGCCTTCCGCGGAGGCCGAGGCCAACGGCAAGCCCGTGACGCAAAACACAGCTCAAGCCTTCAGCAAAGCCGTTTTAAGCGACATCAAACCGCGTGACTCGTGGCGTGCGTCCAAGGCTTTGCGTGAGCAGATTGCTGTGGAGCTGGCCAAACGCGCAATAAGCGAATCAGTTATACGCTGCGGAGGTGAGTTGGAATGAAGGATCAATATCGGCTTGTCGAATTTAATCTGAATGGAAAAGACGTCTCCTGCATGGTGGATGCGCGCGCGTCACTGACAGATATGCTGCGCGGCGACTACAGCATGAACTCTGTCAAGAAAGGCTGTGAGGTCGGCGAATGCGGCGCCTGCACCGTGATTATCGACGGCGAGTGCTTTAATTCATGCATCTATCTCGCGGTTTGGGCAAGAGGCAAGAAAATACGCACGCTGGAAAGCCTGATGGGCCCCAATGGCGAGCTCAGTGATATACAGCAGGCGTTTATCGATGAGGCGGCCGTGCAATGTGGTTTTTGTACGCCCGGATTTATCATGTCTGCACTGGCCATACTGGAAAGCGGCAAGGAATACACCGACGACGAGCTGCGCAAGCTGTTGAGCGGCAACCTATGCCGCTGCACCGGCTATGAGAATATACTCAGAGCCGTTAAAAAGACGATGTACAAGCGGCTTGGCAAAACGATGCCCACTGAATAACCGCTCCACAATGCGGTGATGTGCCGCTATGATGGCCTGCATAGCGCAGGCATAATGACGAAAGGTGATAAAAATGTCGGTGGAGAAACCGCTGATTCTCAAAGGGAATATCGTATTCGCAGAAACAGAGCAGAAACTGACAACATTGAACAACGGCTATGTTGTCAGCGCGGACGGTATTGTTACGGGTGTGTATGCGCAGCTGCCGGAGTCCTATCAAAAAGCAAAGGTCACAGATTTCGGCGATAGCCTCATAATGCCGGGGCTGGTGGATTTGCATCTGCACGCATCCCAATTTGCTTTCCGTGGCATGGGTATGGATTTCGAGCTTATTCCGTGGCTGAATCAATACGCGTTCCCCGAGGAAGCCAAATATGCCGACGCGTCATATGCGGCAGCAGCCTACAGCGCTTTTTGTGCTGCGCTGAAATCAAGCGCGACAACGCGCGCGTCCATCTATGCGACACTGCATACACCGGCCACGGATGTATTGATGCAAATGCTGGAGGAATCCGGCTTGATCACGTTTGTCGGCAAGGTCAACATGGATCGCAACTGTAATGATAATCTTGTGGAAAAAACGTGCGATTCGATTTCCGATACGCAGCACTGGATTCGTGGCTCGTTGACATCGTACAAAAACACAAGGCCGATCATCACGCCGCGCTTTGTGCCGACCTGCTCGGCAGAGCTGATGGCACAGCTGGGTGATCTAGCTGCCCGATATCATGTGCCCGTCCAGTCACACTTGGCTGAAAATCGCTACGAAATAAGCTGGGTGAAGCAGCTTCACACGGATATTGAAACATACAGCCATGTGTATCGCCGCTTTGGCCTTTTCGGGCAGCAGCCCACGATCATGGCCCACTGTGTGCATCTGTCCGACATCGAATTGGATCTGATCCGTGACAGCGGTGTTTATGTGGCGCATTGTCCGCAGTCCAACACCAATCTATGCAGCGGGATAGCGCCGGTACGCCGGATGCTGCGAAAGGGCCTGCGTATTGGGCTGGGTACCGATATCGCCGGCGGTTTTTCGATATCTATGTTTCGCGCCATTTCGGACGCGATTCAAGTCTCCAAGCTGTATAAAGCGCTGGTTGATGAAACACAGGCGCCGCTGACGTTGCCCGAAGCGTTCTTTATGGCGACCAAGGGCGGAGGCCGCTTCTTTGGAAAGGTTGGCAGCTTTGAGCAGGGCTATGAGATGGATGCCGTGGTGATTGACGACAGCGACATCAACAACTTTTCGCCGCTGACGCTTGCGCAGCGTCTTGAGCGTATCGTGCATCTTTCGACTGATCAGAACATCAGCGCGAAGTATGTCAGGGGCGTGCGGCTCAAATAGGCAAATCGAAAAATAACTTAAGCATATTATTGAAATATCCGATAGAATTCATCGGTTCTGCTTGTCGATAAACCTTTTTATTGGAGGCTCTGCCTCCAAACCTCCGCTCAAGGGGCGAGCCCCTTGAGAATCCCAACGTGGCGAGAA
>OBJA01001332.1_pt1 | contig 17402 bp, 6 predicted proteins | sample 1519751 | NCBI WGS metagenome assembly OBJA01 (sample SAMEA3881238, study PRJEB22517) | soil metagenome | biome: lake sediment; feature: soda lake sediment; material: sediment, water from around vicinity | place: India | collected 2013-12-23 | depth 3 m | reverse complement strand
CCTGGCACGACAGCATAAGCGCGCCACCCTGCGCAGCAACCAGATGAATATTCTTATCTTTATCTGAATCCGGCTCACGCCATAACAGCCCGTAGGAGGGGCGCCGCTTCTGAAGGATCACATTTCGGGTAAAATCAAAGGGTTGTGGAAAATGAGAAAACCGGCAGTACTTACCCTTGACTGCAAACCCAATATATTGTATCTTGAATGGGTCTTTGTAGCAACGGATAGTATAAATCGGCTCAAACACACGAAAAACACCAGAATTTCAGAACTGAGGATTTCTCATGGTTTTACGGAAGCTCTCAATCTACGGCTTCAAATCGTTTGCGGACAAAACTGAATTGCAGTTTGGCGAGGGGATGACTGCGGTTATCGGACCTAACGGGTGTGGGAAAAGTAATGTTGTTGATGCGATTCGCTGGGTGTTTGGTGAACAGAAGGCATCGATGCTTAGAAGCAGCAGTATGCATGATGTTATTTTCTCCGGCACACAGCACCGTCAACCGCTTAATATGGCGGAAGTGACTTTAACCATCGAAAATAATAAAAAAATCTTACCTGTAGAGTATAACGAAATTTCCATTACCAGAAGAATTTACCGGAGTGGTGAGAGCGAATACCGTTTAAATAAAGTTCCCTGCCGTTTGCGTGATATCCATAACCTGTTTCTGGATACCGGTGTGGGCAGCAGTGCCTATACTACTATAGAAAATACAATGATCAACTCTATCCTCAGTGACAAAGCCGAGGAGCGAAGAACCCTGTTTGAGGAAGCCTCAGGGATCGGCAAGTATAAACAGCGGCGCAAAGATAGTCAGCGGCAACTGGAGAAAACACGGCAGGATCTGCTTCGGATCAATGATAAGGTTCAGGAGGCGGATCGGCAGGTTCGCATGCTGGCACGGCATGTCGAGAAAGCGAAGCGGTATAAAACCTGTTACGAGGATCTCAAATCACTTGAGGTCGGTTATGAAAACCGACGCTATCTTTTGCTTGGTGAGGCGATGAAAGCCCGCAAAGAGCAGCTCCAGCAGCTCGAGCTACAGCGCGAAGAGCTCCGTACCAGGCTTGCAACCGCAGAATCACGGATAGAGAAAATGCAGCTTACTGCTCTAGAAAAAGAGAAGGAGCTCGAAATCGCTTCCCGCAATGTCAGTGAGGCAAATGAGAAGATCATCCGGATCGATCGAGATATATCTGTTAACAATGAACGGACAGCCAATCTCAAACAGAATGTCATCCGTTTCGATAATGATGTTCAGACTTTCGATAACCAGATTGAAGAGAGCAGCAGACTTCGTACACAGATCGAAAAAAGCATTATCGAGCGGGAAACACAGTTGCAGAAGAGTCTGGAGCGGGTAAGTGGTGCCAACGATGAGCTCGGAGAGTTCGATACACGCATGCAGGCGCGCCGAGAGCAGGCTGATCAGCTCGGACGCGATCAGATCGAGCTTATAAACCAGCTGGGGGAGACCAGAAATATTCTCAGTTCCCTGAAAACCAATCTAAATAATTCCATCGAACGACGGGAGCGGGATAACCGGGAGCTGCAGAATCTTGAACTGCGCCTCGATGAGTATCAGGAGGCAATCGAGGTCTGCAGAAAACAGCTTATTGTCGTGGATGAGGAGAACCGTAATCTTCACCAGGCCCGTGAAGTGTTGTTAGGGAGGATCGAAAAAGAGGATGAGCGCTACCAGAAGTTTGTTGAACGGGAGAAACATCTGGAAGCGCAGATTGCATCGTGCAAATCACAGTTGAAATTTCTTGCAGGACTGGAATCAGCCTACGAGGGGTATGAAACCGGTGTTAAGGAGTTGTTGACCCGCAAGCTCCCCGGGCTCAAGGGAATCCTGGCAGATCTTATCACCGTCACTGATGAGAAGTTAATCGGATTGGTGGAGAAGTCGCTGGGGACATCGATACAGACGCTGGTATTTGAAACGGAAGCACAGTTGCGTGATGCTGTTGGCATGTTGCGCCAGGAGAAGGTTGGCGAGGCATGCATGGTTTCCCTAGAGCGTCTTGCTGTACAGCAGAGTGTATCGGGTAATCAGCAGGATGTCGGTGTAAAACTGGAATCGTTTATAAAAGCAGCTCCAAATTGCGAGCTTCTTGCTGAGCGGTTTCTGGGACATATTTACCTTGTTGATGATGCGATGCAGGCAATAGAGCAGTCTGTTTGTGGTAGTGGCAGATTACTGGTGAGCCGTGATGGGGTGATATGCAAACCGGATGGTACGGTTGTTGCCGGAAATGCCAGAAAGGAGAAAGCTGGTATTCTTCAGCGCAAACAGCAAATCGAAAAGCTGACCATCGACATGGAACATTTCGAAAAAGAGTACAGCACGATTCTCAGTGAGAAGGATAGCTGTATTATAAACCGTGATGAGGCCAAGGTGGCTTTAATCGAGGTTGATGAGAAACTAAACAAGGGTCAGCGCCAGCAGCAGGAACAGCAGACCAACATTAAGCATTACGAGAATGAAACGCAGAATATCCTGACTCGCATTCAGAGTATCAGTTCCGAGCAGTCCTCGTTGAATATAAAAATAGCAGAGCTTGAGGAGCAGATTGCAACCAGTGAGGCTGAGGTCGGGACTCTTCAGAGCAGGCGCGATTCGCTTGAGGAGCAGGTGGAGAACTCACGAAACGAGGTGCGTTCCATGGAGGAGCAGCGTCGAGCCCTGGTAGAGCATCTTAAAAATATCGAGCTGGAAGTACATGGTCTTAAAAACAGAATCAATCAGGATAAACAGGATATTGAGCGACTTACCCGTGATGCAAAAAACTTTGCAGAACGCAAACAGACGAAAATCGAAGATAAACGTCGTGCTCTTGTGGAAATTACTGATCTGGAAAATGGGCTTGCATCGCTTAAACAGGAGCTTTCACATCAGCATGAAGCAAGAAGCGAGCTGGAGACGATTCGTAATGGTCTTCGTGAAGAGCACAATGGCAAGTTAGCCGAAATCGAGGATGTGCGGCGGGAATCCAGAAACGATCAGGCTGATCTTGAGAGTTACTCCAATCAGGCGCACGATTTTGAGATCAAGCAGACCCGTGATGAACAGGAGCAGCGTCGTATTCGAGAGAAGATCTGGGAAGCCTACGAGATCGATCTGGAATCACCTCCGGAAAACCTCCCCACTATCGATGATGAAGACAGTGAAGTGGTTCAGAATATAACGATGCTTAAGGAACGGATCAAGCATGTTGGACAGGTAAATATGGCTGCGCTGGAAGACTACGAAACCGAGAGCAATCGTCTTAAGGATCTTACCCAGCAGCGGGATGATCTTCAGACTGCTGTTGATGACCTTGACCGTGCCATTAAGAAGCTTGATAAAGAGGCTCGGGTACAGTTCCTGGCGACCTTTGAACAGGTACAGAAAAATTTTACAGAAATGTTTACCACGCTTTTCGAAGGTGGAGAGGCGCATATATCACTGGAAGAAAATGTAGATCCGCTGGAGGCACCCATTCACATAAATGTGCGCCCGGCTGGAAAAAAGATGCGTGGAGTACAGTTGCTCTCAGGTGGTGAGCGTGCACTGACCGCCATCTCGCTTCTTTTTGCCCTCTATCTGGTTAAACCTTCGGCTTATTGTATTCTCGATGAGCTTGATGCACCACTTGATGAGGCTAATATCGGGCGTTTTGTGAAAGTTTTGAGAAAATTCGCTGAAAAGACACAGTTTATCGTAATCACCCATAATAAAAGGACTATGGAAGCAGCAGATCTGCTCTACGGAGTGACCCAGCAGGAAAAGGGTGTTTCCACCATTGTGTCTGTTAAATTCAATGAAGCAGAGCTTCAGGCTGCCTGAGGTGATCTGATACTGTATGGCAGGGTGGGTGTTCCATCCACCTGATTTTACAGGAGGGTCTGAGAGATTCTGGGGGCAGATATCTTTTTTCAGAGTGAGCTCACCCTTTGCTTCTTAACACAATTCCCGACTTACTTCTGTAACTATATTATCTGGAGTGCGTTTCATGCTGAAAATAGCTGGTATTATCACCGGACTACTCGCAACGATGTTTCTGGTATTTTCGTGGTTTGCCGGGATATTCGACACACTGACGCTCACAAGAGAAACAGCTGGTCCCTATTACCTGGTCTACCGTGAGCATCGGGGACCCTATGCCGGTATGCGCTACATACTTAATGATGTCTACCGGTATCTTCGGGGAAAAAAACTGGACATGCATGTTCAGAGTGGTTTTGGCATCTATTATGATAACCCCCAGGAGGTTCCACAGGACAGTTTGCGCAGTAGTGCAGGGGTGGTGACCGATTCACTTCTAAAGGTGGAAAGCCCCTATAAGAGCGGAATCTATGAAAAGACCGATGCTGTTGTTGGACGATTTCCAATACGGAGTTTTTTCTCATATACGACCGGGGCCGGTAAGTTTTATGATGTGCTACAGTCCTACCTTGATGAACATGATCTGGGTTTGAGCGGTCCTGTTTTGGAGATGTATAACAGCAGCGAACGGCTGCTGATCTATGTGGCTCCGATAGGTGGTACTGATTCGCCAGCTCCCCGGTTTGGTACAACTGAAAATGATGCATCGTGAGCATCTGTTTGTGTATGGAACGCTTACTGATCCTGCAATCCAGGCCAGTGTCATTGGACGAGTCGTGCAGGGAGAGGCAGATACGCTGCCTGGTTTCAGTAAAACAATCAAGCGATACCAGGATGGGTCTTTTCCGGTGATTGTGCCGGATGTGCAGGGGAGGGTTGACGGGCTAATCTTGTCGTTACTTCCGGAAGAACTCCTCTTTTGTGACTTGTATGAAGGTAGAGACTACCACAGAATCATGGTTAAGCTGCATAGTGGCAGGGAAGCCTGGGTTTTTCTGTAGTCCTGGAGTTTCTTTTTCACTTTATCCTCATTTCTCCTGAAATTTAAACGATTAATGAAAAGCGCTTGACTTCGATCTCTGCATGGGATACAATTGTAGGTATACTTGTGCTTTGACCTGCAAGGCACCTGAAATATTCCGAACTCTTCAGTACCGGAAAAAACTTCAGCCCAGATTTCAATCGCATGGCACAAAAAGCAGAAAATTCTTTCCAGAAGCTGATCTGGTTGAGCTGTATTCTGGTAGTGCTCTTTTTTACCGGTGAAATGGAAGCCGGTGAGATCCGGTGGGTTGGCAGCGGGACTGATGCCAGGTGGAGTACTCCTGCAAACTGGTCAAGCGGTACGGTTCCCACTGCATTGGATTCTGTTATTTTTGATATGGCATCGAAGCCCTGTTCTCTGGATGTAAATGCGTTCTGCAGTTCTGTCTCGTTTACACCTGGCTATATCCATTCCTTCTATTTCAATAACCAGGTGTTATCGATCAGCCAGACAGCCGATTTCAGCTCCGGGGGAGACTTTATTTTCTCAGGAATGGATACCATTAAGTTTACCGGGACAACACTGCAGCTATTCATTCCACCCGAAGATACCATTTCTACAATTTGTCAGTTCGGAACCGGAGGGACGACAATACAGGGGCGGGGAATGCGTTTTAAAAACCTTGTCCTGAAATCCGGCCCGTTCAATATGGGCGATGAGCTGAAGCACACATTGCTGAACAGTATATCTATGCAGGGAGGGAGTCTCAATTTTCAGAGCTGTACGCTTCAGGTCGTAAAAGATCTGTTCTTAAGTGCAGCACCCATGACATCCGGGCAGAGTGTTATTGAGTTTATCGGATCGATGCCGCATAATTTCACCGCCAAACCATCTCTTATGATGCCGCGGATCATTCAGAATGGAAGTGGCAGCACAACACTGATGCCCAATACTACCTTACGCACTCCGGAATTGAACATTGCTCAAGGTTCCTTTATAATGGATACCTCATGTCACATAGACTCCATTTATATTGGAGCTACCGGTACCCTGGTGCTCAACAACTCACCTCTTAACAATGATACTATTGGTACTCTCCAGGGGTCTGGAATATTCCAGTTCAACGCTTCTGCTGTGCATGTAAAAGGTGACCTTAATGTATCGTCAATGATTGATGTGCATGGAACCGGCATGATCGCTTTTATCGGTGCTACTGCTCAGAAGTTTTTCCCCAAACCGGATGTGGTTCTGTATCATATCGCCCAGAATGGTGTCGGGACAACTACCGTATATTCCAATCGATTCAAAGCTCATCATTTGACCATTACTGCCGGTGAATTCAATCTGGGAAGCGGCCTGAAGGATAGCATCGGTCAGGCCAGTTTTAATGGGGGCATTTTACATTTTGGCAGCTGCACGCTGCAGGTGGCAACAGATATCGATTTCTCCGGGCTCAGCGGGTTGCAGCCCGGAACAGGAGTGCTTGAATTTGTCGGCATGACAAATCAGCATCTTGTCCCCCGGTCGGGGACCACTATGCCGCGTCTTCTTCAAAACAGTACTGGTCAAACGGTATCATCATTATCCCACGTCATACGGTCTCCCATACTTGAAGTACGTTCTGGCAGTTTCAGAATGGACAGCTCGTTTGTCATAGATACAATTCAGATCGGACCTTCCGGAACACTTGATCTGTACAGTTCGTATTTGCCCTGCTACGATACAGTGACTACGATAGTGGGCTCAGGAAACCTGAATCTCAATGCTACCATTCTGCATGTACGAGGAGACCTTGATCTCTCAACATTTTCCAGTGTCACCAATGCAGGAAAGATCTTATTCATCGGAGATGCAGATCACTATTTTACACCCAATCCGCATGGCGTGCTGAACAGTTTGACACAGGTCGGGCCGGGAACCACAACGGTCCTGGGATACGGGTTCAGGGCAAACTATTTTGCGGTTAACGGTGGAGTGTTCAACTTAGGAACTGGCCTCAAAGATAGTGTGGGAATGTCGGTGTCATTTACGGGTGGAACATTGCATTTCGGTAGCTGCACCCTGAAGGTGAATAGCGATATAGATTTTGGCAGTCTGGACTCAGTTATAGCCGGCACCGGAGTGCTTGAGTTTATCGGGTATGCACAAAAGGTTTTCTCTCCCGGGACAGCTTCAGTCATGCCTTCAATAATTCAGAATGGGTTGGGAACGACCACCGTGGCACCTTTAAGGGGGCTAAAAGCACCCAGACTTCACGTTCTCAGTGGAACATTGAAGATCGATACATCGTTTGTGATCGATACGATTCAGGTCGGGGAAAATGGAGTACTGGAGTTGTATAACGCAAGTTCTTTTAGCCTCGATACGGTGACAACACTTATGGGTGCAGGAATACTCTACCTGAATAGATCTGTTCTGCATGTGCGGGGTAACCTTGACCTTTCTACTTTTTCCAATGTCGTGAGCGCTACAGGAAAGATCTCTTTTATTGGCAACACTTTTCAGAGTTTTACGCCAAGGGATGATTTTACATTTGAGCATCTGATTCAGGATGGTAGCGGCTCCACAACGGTATTGGGTACTGGTTTTAAAACACGTTATTTCACAGTTAATAAAGGTGTGTTCAATCTGGGGACCGGTCTTAAAGACAGCATCGGTTCTGCATCGTTTCACAGCAGTGGAACACTGGATTTGGGCAGTTGTACGCTGCAGGTCGCTACTGATATTGATTTCAGCGCTCCAGCGGCTGTGGTGCCGGGCACAGGTACACTGGAGTTTATCGGAACAGGGCAAACACCGCAGGTTTTTATTCCCCGGCATGGATTAAAGCTGCACCGTATCAGACAGGTGGGTACTGCAGGGCTGCGGGTACAGGGAAACCGGCTTCGTTCCCAGTTGTTCTCCGTAGAAAACGATACCGCTTTCATTGATTCAGCTGTAATTGTAGACACCATTTCTATTCCCGGTACAACGGGTACACTTCATTTGTCAGCATGTTTTTCGGAAGATTCGATGGTGACCATGAATGGTGCAGGGAGAGTGTATGTCAATAATTCCATTCTTAATCTATCAGGCGATCTCGATCTTGACATGTTCTCATTTTTTGCATTTGGCGGCGATATCCGGTTCACAGGAACATCCGGGACACAGGTTTTTACGCCGCGTGCCGGAGCGGTACATCCGGCGATCATCAAAACCGACCACTCTACCTTGTCACTGAATGCACACGATCTCTCCTGTGCTGCTGTTTTCCTTAATAAGGGGATACTCAATTTCAATGGACAGAATATCAGTACTACCGGCGATTTTGTTGTTAGTAATGGCTCTGCGAGTACATTCATGAATCTCACCGGAAGAAAGATAACGGTGGGTGATGATGCTTTATTCAATGGTAGTATTGGCGATTCGCTTCTTATGAATGCTGATCCTGGAATTGCCTGTACACTAGCGGTTACAGACACATTGCAGGTTACATATGCAAAGATCGGGAACATTATAGCCACCGGGAGCTCAGGACGTGCAGTACATTCTGTGGATCTTGGTGGCAATGTAAATTGGAATTTCTGGGCTGAATTTTTCGCTACAATTTCACTTCACCATAACAGGGGATATACTGCAGACAGTGATCCTTCCATTACCTTGAGTGCAACTGGAGCAGATAGCATGCGTATTGCTCTTGAGAGTGATACCGCTCTGGCTATCTGGAAACCATTTGTAAGCATTGACAGTATCGATATTTCAAGCGGTGGTGAAGGGGTAAAACGGATATGGGCACAATTTAAAAATATTGCAGGTGCACGTTCTTCATGGATCTATGACAGCACCGTGTTTGATTCCACTCCGCCATCAGAAGGTACGGTTACCATTGTTGACAATAGTGGATACACAAACGCTTCCAGTGTGCTCCTGAGCATTGGTGCAAGCGGCGCAGATAGCATGCGTATTGCTCTGGATAGTGATACTGCAACTGCTCTCTTTAAAGAATACAGCGTTTCGGACCAAATCGACTTGACAGCAGGTGGAGAAGGGCTTAAGAAAGTATGTGTTCAGTTCAAGGATTTTGCGGGGAATGTTTCTCCATGGACCTACTCTTCTATTATCTATGACAGCACTGCGCCTTCAGTGACACTGATGTATCCCGGTCCTAACTCAGCTGTAAACCATAGGAAGGTGAGTTTTGCTGTTTCGGAGTATGGAGATTCCGGATTTGTTATCTGGAGCTGGGTTAGTGGAGTGCCTGATACTATGTCTCCCCGAATCTCGGTGCTTACCGGAACAGAACTGCATGCTGGTACACATAGTGATCTTTTTTTAACGAATGCACCGGATCTTGTCGATGGCGCATACTATGATATTTCTATCAAGATCATTGACTCTGCCGGAAACAGCACAACTACTACTAATCAGAATATTCTGTTTGACACAACAGCTCCAACACTTATCAGTCGTACTCCAGACAATAATGGAACAAGCTTCGGGACAGATGACTTTCTTCTTACATTCAATGAAAGAATCATTGTTAATACCGGAATGGTTCAAATCATGCATACCGGTGATGGTACTTTATTTGAGAGTATTCCTGTAACGGATTCACGTATAACCGTAAATTTTGCAACACTTACTATCAATCCACTCAATGATCTGGTAGAGGGTGGGGTGGGATACTACATTCTGATTGACAGCACCAGCATTACTGATCTGGCAGGTAACAGGTTTTCCGGGTTTGAGGATGCATCTGGATGGGGTTTTGTTTCCTGGGACACGACAGCACCAGTGGGAACTATTTCCATAGCAGATAGCAATGGCTTTATCAATATTTCTGATCCGGTTCTGAACATTACTGCTTCTGGAGCAGATAGCATGCGAATGGCAGAGTATACAGATACAGCTGCATCTGTCTGGAAACCATGTTCAACTACGGCCCGAATCGCATTGTCGGCAGGGGAGGGGACAAAAATCATCTGGATACAGTTTAAAGATCTGTCTGGAAACAGATCTCCATGGGTTTGTGATACAACTATATTCGATGTTACGGCACCTTCAGGATCAATCAGTATTTCTGACAATGGTGGATATACTAATGATTTTGATCTTCCGGTTGCACTCTTTTCCGATGGTGATTACCTACGACTGGCAGAGGCAACAGATACAGCTCAGGCACCATGGCTTCAGTATACTCAATACAACAGTATCGCATTGAGTGGCCCTGAAGGAGTGAAGAGGGTGTATGCACAATTCAGGGATTTCGCAGGCAATGTTTCACCCTGGGTGTGTGATAGTACGATACTGGACACAACTGCCCCGGCAGGAATGATTTCCATCGATGACAGAAACGGATATACAAACAATAGTTCGCTGTCATTGATAATTTCAGAGACCGGGGCCGACAGCATGCGCATTGCATTAAGCGCCGATACTGCAACTGCCCGTTGGCTTTTTTGCACTGGTACAGACAGTCTGAGTATAGTAAGGTCTGGTGAGGGGCAGAAGGTGATCTGGATACAATTCAAAGATCTTGCAGGGAACAGGTCGGGATGGGTAAGTGATACGACGGTTTACGATACTGTGCCGGCCAGCTCTATAGTAGAGACCAGAGGAATCTTCAACTCAGAAACCTGGACTGGGAGCATAACGGGTACGGCTACAGACCAGCTATCCGGTGTCCATACTGTTTACATCAGCATTCAACGCCAGGTTGATGGGTTCTACTGGAACGGGACAAACTGGAGTTTAGGTGAGACTCTTATTACAGCAGACGGGTGTACTAACTGGAGTTACCGAATCAGATCCGGTGAATTCAATAATGGTATATACGTTTTAAGCACAAAAGCACTCGATAGCGCGGGAAATTTGCAGACACAGGGCGATACTGCTTCTATAACGTGGAATGATTCTGGGCCTGTAGTGTACTCCCTGGAAATTGCTGATAATAATGGTTATACAAATGTTAGCAACATTTTGTTTCAGATCGGGGCAACGGGTGCAGATAGTATGCGCATTGCATTGGAGCGGGATACCTCGAATGCCCCCTGGAAACCGTATGCAACTGCAGACAGCATCAATGTCGAGCCCGGAGGTGAAGGGGTAAAGAGGATTTTCGCTCAATTCAAAGATATAGCAGGAAACTTGTCGGCCTGGATTGCCAATAGTACTACATACGATATAACGGCACCGGCCGGAACGGTAACAGTTAGTGACAGTAACGGCTATGTGAATTTCAGCAATCTTGAGCTTACAATTAAAGCCTCAGGAGCTGACAGTATGAGAATCGTAGTAAATGATGATACGACCGATATCCCGTTTGTCATGTATGCGACAAAAGCTTATGTTCGTATCAATGGTGGTGAGGGGCAAAAGATAGTAAGGGTACAGTTCAGAGATCTGGCTGGCAATTACTCATCCTGGGGAGCTGATACGACTGTCTATGATACTAGTGCCGGGTTATCTCAGGTCCTCTCCTCCGGTATCTTCAGCAGCACTGACTGGCCAGGAAATATCTATGGGTCAGCACGTGATACTTTGTCAGGAATTAAAGAAGTTTATGTTTCGGTGCGAAACAGTATAGGTCAGTTTTTTACCGGCTCTGGATGGGATAGTAAAAGCATCAGGGACTGTGACCTGGTCTCTGCCCCTTGAGAGCTCGTATCTGTCTGATGGACCCTGCAGGGTTCAATCCTATTGCATTGATAACAGTGGAAACAGAGAGCAGGTCTCCGATTCTGCTATGTTTAGCTATTATGCAAAGCCGGTCAGCAGGTTTCTCAATGATGTGGCCGATGGAGCAGCTCCTCTGACTGTTCAGTTTCAGGATCTGTCCAGTGGGACAGTCAATTCCCGCCTGTGGATTTTTGGTGATGGCACAACCGATACTGCAGCAGTACCCCGAAAGGTGTACACCACTGCCGGTGATTATGAGGTTTCTCTGGTGGTTACCGGTCCCGGTGGCTCCGACAGTTCCGGTGGTGTGCATATTATCGTCATCGATACGACCCGTCCAATGCAGGTTACAAACCTCAGTGCAATGGTATTGAACTGTTCGACAGCTGTTGTGACCTGGAGCGCATCGGAAAGCGCTGATCTTGATATACTGCAGATTGTGGGGTCACGGAACGGGTACCCGCAGGTACCCGGTGCAGGTGAGTATATCAGGACCGCTGACCCACACGCACTCAGCGATACACTGAAAGGACTTCCCTCTGATGGCTATACTCTGTATATCTCTGTATTCGTGAAGAATAATGCTGGAAACTGGTCGCTTTTTGCAGAGGGGAGTTATTGCAGTATCCTGATGCCAAACGGGAATGCTCCTGAAAACACCGGATCACTGTCTCTGCAGAATCGGTCAGATACTGCAGTGGTAATCAGTTGGACTGTGAAGACCGGTGCAGAAAAGGTTCAGTCTGTCCGAATAGGTTTTTCTAAAAGTAAATCCGCTGCAATCGACTCTTCGAAGGTCTATACAGCAAAAGATTCCTCAATTGAAAAGGAAACAGTACAACAGGGGTGGTGGTTTGGGGCGGTTGCAGTAATTGACCTCACAGGGAATCAGTCTGTATTCACAATCGACAGCGTATATATAGCCAATTCAGATCCGGTCCTGATTGTACCCTCAGATACGAGTATTGTAGAGGATTTTCTGTGGGAAGCTACACTGCGCATCGTGGACAGTAATCTGGATACAATCGATGTGGAGATTGTCGAAGGACCACAAGGAGTGCATCTCTCAGGGTATAAACTTCAGTGGATGCCCGATGACAGGGATATTGGTACACACCGTCTCATTATAAAAGCCACTGATCGGCATGAAGGATTTGCGCAGGATACCATCTGGCTTACAGTAATCGACAACAAAGAGCCTCCGGTCATCACTCTCTGTGGTTCAACAACTGCCTTCGAGGATTCCTTATACGTTGCATTGCTTTGTATCAGCGACCCAGATCCCCTTGAAACGCATACAATTACTCTTCAAAAAGCTCCAACATGGATTCAGGTACATGGGGACACCCTGCTGGGAACTCCTGGGAATGATGATGTCGGTTCCAATCTTATTGAAATACGGGTGACAGATAAATATGGTCTCGAGGACACATTGCGGTTTACTTTGGTCGTTGAGAACAGGAATGACCAGCCGGAAATAACAACGAGTACCATCCCTGATACACTGTATGAAAATCAAACATGTGAAGCATATCTGAAAGTGTATGATCCTGACAGGGGTGATAGTATCGTGGCTGTTTCAGAATCCGGTGCCTGGTTAAAGGTTCAATCATGGAAGCGGGATTCAGTGCCAGGGTACTGGAGAGTTATGTTATCGATGACTCCCGTCCAGAGAGATACTGGGATGCAATCAGTTCGCGTGCGCATAACCGATCTGCAGGGTGCAACAGTCATTTATGTCGAATCAGTACGCATTATCGATACCAATGACCCGCCTGGCAGACCTACTATTTCAAGAAAAGTTGTCACGGGTGCCGTACAGTATATGGCTCAGGCAAAAGATGACCGAGATACACTTTTAACATACAAAGGTAAACTGGTTTCGGTTGAGGATACAGGAAGAATCTGGAACAACTCCAGTAGTTCAGGTCTGTTCAACTTTTATCCATTAGCTGACGGAATCTATCTGTTCAGGGTTGAAGCCTCAGACCAGGAGGGACAGACCGGACCAGCTGCCTGGGATACTCTGAAAATACGGGGCGCGACAACGTGTGTACTGACTGATACCGGGTGGACCATGATCTCCATTCCAGCTGGCTCATTGAACAGAGATTATCTGAAAGCAACCAACTATCTGTTGCACTGGGATGAAACGATCCAGGAGAAGCAACTCTTTTTCTATTATCGCCAAAAAGAGGAGATCGGGAATCTGGAAAAAGGGAAAGCGTACTGGCGGAAGGGAGGAAACGATACGATCTCTCTGGCCACATCAGCCCTGCTTACTGATCCAATTCAGATTACCTTAACAAAGAAAACTACCGGCTGGAATCAGATTGCCTCTCCGTACCCATATCCGGTCAGATGGCCGAATCCCGATCAGGTGCTCTGGGTGTGGAATCCTGTGGTAAAAGATTATGAGGAGTCTTATGGGATACTTGAGCCATGGAAAGGGTACTGGGTGCAAACCGATACAATAAAAAAAGTAAATCTGGGTACTACTCCTGTTTTTACTCTGCAACCACTTTCGAAAAGGATGAAGACCTTTTTTACTGACAAGGAAACCTGGAATTTCCAGGTTGCATTGACAAGCACATCGGGGCAGGATCATGAGAATTATTTCGGTTTCAATAAAGATGCTGTAGATGGTTTCGGACCGGAGGATTTAACAGAACCCCCCAGGCCGGCAGGGTATGCATCGCTTTCATTTGTCCGCAGCGACTGGAAATCAAGTGCCCGGGAATTAGCCTGTGAAATGCGCAGACAGTTTAAGTCTGTGAATGTGTTTGAATTTACTCTCAGCGGTTCTTCTGAGGGTGAAAAGGGAACGCTTCTGTTCAGAGGGCTCGAACAGGCTCGGGGTATCTATTTCTTTATGGTCAGCAATGATACCATACTTCCTCTTGAGAGCGGGAAAGAATACCCTGTCATATTAGGGAGCGAGAAAACGTACCGGAGTATCTTTGTAACAGAAAACAGAGATTTCTTTCACTCTGTACCCCTTGCCTTCCGGGTGGGAAACCCCTATCCGAATCCGTTTTGTCCTGGAACAAAAATCCAGTACGCTCTTCCATACCGATTTACCGAATCCGGGAAAATAAACGTTAATCCTTACAAGGTTAAAATCAGTATTTTCGATTCGATGGGGAGAATCATACGGGTGATACTTCACCGCAAACAGGACCCGGGCACCTATTTGATTTCCTGGGATGGGAAGGGTGCACATGGACGAATTATCTCATCGGGGAATTATTACCTGACGGTACAGGCTGATGAGTTCAAGAGTGTCAAACAGGTGATTATGCTCAAGTAAGGGAAAAGCTGCAAGGAACGTATGAAAGAACGACTATTGTTTGCTTTCGCGATTGTCCTCATTGCAACAGTGGCGATTAGGGCCCAGATGGCAGAGGAGCGTGCCAGGATTTCACAAATGATCGGATCTGTCGAAGTACGGTCCGGGGCAACGGTGGCCTGGAGAAAAGCCAGGATCGGGATGGCTCTGGGGACAAACTGGGATATCAGATGCTATTTAGAGTCAAGTGCTGAAATCACTTTCGAGTCTGGAACGATCGTTAAGATAGGTGAAAACAGTGTCATTACTATTTCTAAATTGATAAAAGACAATGTAACCAATGCCTCACAATCAACCATCAAAGTCATGAGTGGTCAGGTGTGGGCTAATGTGAAAAAGCTAACCAACACGAACTCCGAATTCGATTTTGAAACACCAACTGCTGTTGCATCGATTCGTGGTACGCGGCTTGGCATCGAGACAGGAGGGCAGAAGACCCGTATCGATGTATATGAGGGACTGGTTTTGGTACGTAAACGCGACGGAAAACAGGCCGTCCCGGTTACATCACAGAATCGGGCCATTGTAGAAAGTGGCTCCGAGGAGATCAAGATAGTTGCATTCAAATCCCTGTTACAGCAGGAGACATTACAAGAGGAACAACAACCTGTCGACCCGTTTTCCCCTGCTACCATCGATAGCCTGATTGGTAATCAGGACAGCACTACACTTCCCGATACTGGCGTATCTGGTAATTATGTGGTCGATTCTGCAGGGCAGACCATTATTAGTGAACCTTACCAGGTTGATTCCATTTCTGGAAACTCTTCAGAAGAAGCAGATGGTAACCTCTCTCTCTTAATCATGTCACCTGCGGCTGGTTCGATCATTAAGGAGAGTCCGGTCATGATCCGTGCAAAGTCTGCACCCGGAGCCTCTATCAGTATCAATAACAAAAGTGGTGAAATCACTCATGATGGTAATTTTGCAGAGATGATCGATCTTAAACCGGGTACTAACATGCTGCAGCTTAAAGCAACACTGAAAAATTATACCGCTTCGGCTACGTTGAACCTTGAATATCGACCAGAACTGGGATTGCATATAGCCAATCTGGAGAATAACATGGAGGTTTCTTCGAGAACTATTCAACTTGATATAACAGTCACCGATGGGGCCCGTTATGCGGTAAATGGCAAAGAGGGTGAAAACAGGGTAGAGCTCAAGGAAGGGAAAAATTTGCTGACAGTCGATGCCTGGAATGCATGGGGCACCAGAGTATCACAACAGTTTCATCTCTCCTATCACCCGGTGAGTGGGTTTGTTCTTAATCTTCTGTCTCCAGCACATGGAGCAGTCACCAAGTCCCCCTTCATTCAGGTAACCGGAACTACTGTTCAGGGTGCTAAAATATTTGTCAATGACATGCAGATTCCCTCAGGACAGGATGGCTTCTTCAGTTACCGGGTCCCTATCCCTGATGAACCACAGGAGTATTCTGTTGAGATCCGCGCTGAATACAAGGGGAAAGAACTGGTTGAGGAACGGAACATTGTCTATGAACCGGCAGTCGATAAATTATTGCTCGATATTGGTTCGCCAGTGCATGGTCAGGTCATCAACCGCCGTACTGTGCGTCTCAATGGTAAAACCACCCCGCGTGCTGTTGTGACCGTAAATGGTTTACCGGTAAATGTGACCAGTACCGGTCTCCTATCATCTGATATCAGTTTTTCGGAACGGGATATCGGTTTTCATACCCTTGAAATCAATGCTCGTTTACAAGATAAAGAGATTACAAAAACAATCGATCTTCATGTAAGTGCAGGATCACCGCAAATAAATACCAGTGCACCACATTGCATTGCTCAGGTATCAGCGATGCAGGCAACGAATCGGGACCGGTATCCCGTACAGGTGTTTGATAGAACTCCGGAAGACCAGCTCACACTCTCTATAACCAATAATGGAAGAACCGAAGAGTTTGTCACTGATCCGGGCAGAAGTGAATTTCTTATGTTGAATGAGGGGCTCAACACCTACACAATCAAGGCAACTGACAAGGCCGGCAATGTATCAAATGTTATAAACGGGAAGGTGTACTATCTTCCCGGACCACTTAGTCTGACTGTCAATGAGCCATCTGCAAACCCCTGTATAATCGAGGGCCTTCCTCCATTGCCGCGTCAGTACGGGGTTCTGAAACATAAGGTGGAAATAGAGATCGATGACGGTATCGGAAGGGTTCCTGAAACTATCCGATACTGCAAATTGATTGGTAATGGACAGACTCTGCTGCTCAGGAATAACAATGATTACCGGTACAGGGGGGAAGTACAGTTGTCCAGAGGACGGAACACCTTCACAATACAGGTTGAAGATCTTGCCGGGAATTCCGTTCTTGGAAAACTGGACATAGTAATCAAATGATCAACAGCTTACAGAAGCGTGTTCATTCAGCCGACCACGTTCTTGCTTTCCTCCCAGAGTTTATCCATCTCCTCAAGCGTTGCGTTCTGTATGTCTTTGCCTGCCCTGCTGAAGGCATCTTCAATATAGCGAAATCGCCGGGCAAATTTCCGGGTGGTTTTCCGTG
>OBJA01001331.1_pt1 | contig 17403 bp, 17 predicted proteins | sample 1519751 | NCBI WGS metagenome assembly OBJA01 (sample SAMEA3881238, study PRJEB22517) | soil metagenome | biome: lake sediment; feature: soda lake sediment; material: sediment, water from around vicinity | place: India | collected 2013-12-23 | depth 3 m | reverse complement strand
CAAACTGAAGATCATGGCCCTTCATGAGACGAAGCACGCTTTAGTCGGATGAACCAGAAATATTCGCAGATAAAATAATTGCCCTCGCCCTGCGACCAAATCGACTTAAAAATCGTGACCTATGGGATATAACCTGGCTCAGGCGGCAGGGAGTAGCTCTTCCAGCTCATCTGATATCGAAAAAGATCCAGGACCGGGATGTGAGTGCCGGCAAATTTCTCGACATATTGTCGGAACGTCAATTGCTGCTCGAACAGGACCCCAAAGTTCACCAAGAATTTGTCGGCGAAATGAAGCGATTCCTACCTGCAACAATCGTCGATGAAACAGTTCTTAATTCCGACTTCTGGACGTTTTTGTGCAGCACCGTTCGGGAGGAATGCCGGAATGTGTCACGAGCACTACAAAAGGATTCCCATCAAACACGGTTCAAGATGTAATCTGGTCCAGGCTGTCCCATACCCCATGAGTCGCACAACGAGAGCAGGCTTGGTAAAGGGCGGGGTATAATGACATCCATCTGCTCACGTCCGCCGTGCTGACCGGAACCCCTCAATGAACTTGGATATTTGGATAAAGGGCTCAAGCGTTTTCTTGACAATCCGGGACCTCGGTATTCTGAGCACTTTGAAACCAGCGAAACCAATGCAATAAAAACAAGATTATTTATGTTTAAGAGAACAGATCGTCTCTATATCACTGATATCCGTGAATCTACTGAGGCATCTTCGAGGCCTGACCCCAAAGACACATACTTTCTTCAGAAGCTTGTTCTGGGACCACTCCTGGATCAGGCTACACCCTTCCCCAGTGCCGGTTACCAGTCCATGCTAGCCGCTGAGAAAGAAGCTCTCGCCTCATTTATCGAGACGAACTCATTTGGCCCTCTGTGGCTGGAGGTTGTCGGGAAAGATATCATCGACAGGATCTGGTCGAAGCAGTGGAGAGAGAGATTGCAAAAGCAATACCGAAACATTGCTTTCAGCTATGCCAGCCAGCTGCAAACCATCCGATCCGTCACAAAAATCCTTGACGATCACTCGATTGCGCATGCCGTATTCAAAGGTGCCCATACCAGGGAACTGCTCTACAAGAATCCGGCCGCCCGCAGCTCCTGCGATATTGATCTGCTCATTGCCGAAGAAGACAAAAATGAGGTAATCGGCGTGCTTTTGGCGCAAGGATTCAGGCTCTCAGCCAATCCGCAGAATATTTCCCACGAGGCGTCGCTCCTCAAGAACCAGATAGACCTGGACCTGCACTGGCACATCATGCGCCCCGGCCGGATACCCAGGACTCTCACCAAAGAATTTCTCGGCAACAGAATCAGACAAGACGGTTACTGGTCCCTCGGCAATGAAGACAATCTCTTTATCCTGCTGACCCACCCGGTCTTTACAAAGTATTTCGAACTCCCCCGGTCCAGCCTGATACTGTTTCTCGATCTTGTTTTATGGCTGAAGCAACCGATCGACTTCGATCAGGTTCATTCTTCATTAAAAAGGACAGGTCTCAGAACCGCCGCGTGGATCACGCTGGAGTATTTCAGGCTCTTTACTGGAACATCCACCGCCGAAGACTTAGCCAAAAGACTGGCTCCATCTCCGCTGAAACAACGGTACCTCCGGCAGTGGATTTACAAGGATCTACACAGCCGCTTCCTGGCCACACCTTTGGTCCCGAAGCTGTTCTTCACCCTCCTTGCCCATGACAGCTCAAGAAATGTCCATGCTTTCCTGAAGGAATTCAACTTCTTTGGCAAACCAAAGGACTGACTGTCCATGAATAACCTCGCTAACCGTCATTCTCTTCACGCATCCTCGGCAGGCATCTTCCGGTACCACTGGCAGATTTTTCGCAAAGGCTTCATAGTGACCGTCCATGGGTAGGGACGGAGGCCATTAACAGCCCAGGCTTTTCTATCCATACGATTTGCTTTGAGCCGATTCAAAAGACTTGCGTTGCTCACACCGCCTGTACGCATTTTTACCAATGTTCTGGGTATGTATTGAGCTCGTATCCTATGGCGGACGAGAAAACGAAGCATCAGTTCGTAATCGGCGGCAGAACCGAGATCGAGGTTGAATAACCCGTATTTCTCATAAACGGATTTCCGGACAAAGAACGTGGGATGGGGAGGCATCCAACCCCAGTAAAATCTTCGATAGTGGAAATTCCCGGACCGCCAATAGCGAACCACCTTGCCGGTATTTTGGTCATCAACATAGCAGAGGTCCCCATAGCAGGCGTCAATATTCTCATTGCGAAAGGCCTCCGCCACCATCTGCAATATATCGGGCCCAGCATAGAAATCATCTGCATTCAAGATGCCGATAATATCACCGCCAGCCATCCGCACCCCTTTATTCATGGCATCGTACAGCCCCCGATCCGGCTCGGAGTGGACCAGCAGCCGATGCCCACTGTACGCGGTGACGAGGGAGAGCGTCTCATCGGTCGAACCCCCATCAATTATGAGATGCTCGGGCAGCAGTTGTTGACTCCTGATACTTTCCAGACACCCTGCCAAAGTCGTGGCTGCGTTAAAGGTGGCGGTGATCAGGGAAATCTGTAACATAAGCTCGCGAAATGGAAGGAGGGGGGAAATACTTGCGGACGGTCACGACGCAGGCACAATATTCAAAACGTTCGCCATGGTGTCGACACGTTTGTGCACCGCAGTGATGGTGGAAATTCTCACGTTCTCAGCCCCCTCATCACCCGTCAATTTATCTCCTGCTTGCGCGCTGCCGCCTAAGACTCAGACCATGCCATTCAGCAGCAGCGCAGTCCCCTCAGTTGGGAAATCAGTGTCACCTCCAACTTCGGCACTATCAGAGTTAATCATCATTTAGTTCGCGCGGCCCCAGTACGCGTGGCGGCGACCCCGCGACCACCACCCACGGCGGTACGTCTTTCACCACAGTCGAGCGAGCTCCAACCACCGCCCCCTCCCCCACTGTCACGCCCAGTCCCACGAATACATCGGCCGCAACCCAGGCGCCCTGCCCGATACGAATCGGTGCCGTCACCAGAGGATGGGAACGCCGCGTGTAGTCGTGGCTCGCTGTGCACAGATAGCAATACTGACTAACCGTCGCCCCTACGCCCAGATGCACCGTGTCTACACAATAGCAGTCTACCTCGTCACCCAGGCAACTACCGTCCTGCATCACAAGATTCCAAGGTGCCCACACGCGTGCGGACTGGTAGACCCGAACACCACGCCCAATTTGCGCGCCAAAGCAACGCAGCAGAAAGCAGCGCCAGCCGTGTAGCGGACGCGGTGTCGGGCGAAAGAGCAACAGCCAGGTAACGCCCCAGAGCGCGCGAACGAATTTATTTGCTGACGATAATTCTCTTGCTGGAAACATTGCAGACGAGTTCATCATAGCGAAAGCCTCCTACCATCTACTGACCTGGGTAAAAACCGATCTAAATCAGTTGTAGTGAGTACACTCGCTCCTTATTGATTAAAACGTTAAACGTTTACTTTCCCTTCTAACGCGGTCGTCAACCGGCATTGGTGAGACATCAATATAATCGCTCGACGTCAGGTGGTGCGGATCCGCCACTCAGCATCCATTGATAAACATCCATAAGCCGCTTAGCTATTGCTGGCCAGGAAAAATTCTCTCCGACCAGCGTACGACCTCGCTTACCCATCTTGGTTAAATCTTCTGTCTTGTAGCCAAGAAATTCTCCCAAAGTGGATACAAGTTCCGCTGAAGTCGTCCCGATTTCCTTCGCGGCGCCCACCTCAAAGCCTTCGGGAATGTTGCATGCCATCGTCATCGCCACAGGCAAACCATGAGCCCAGGCCTCCAGCACTGCCATGGGTAAGCCCTCGCTGTGGGAAGGCAAAACAAAGGCTTCAGCGTGATGGAACGCTGCTTCCTTGTCCGCACCATGCAGAGCCCCAAGGAAGGCAACGCGGGCGCAAAGTCCAAGTTCGCAAGTCAGTGCCCTTAGTTCAGCATCATGCCCACCCTGCCCCCATCCTGCAATTCCCACGAACCAGTCCCCAAGCCGCCCCTGCTCAAAAAGCGTCGCAACTGCCCTGAGCAAGCCGTCGACATTCTTCTTGGGATGAAGCCGGCCGAGGAAAAGAAGTACCTTCGCCCCTAGTCCAAAATGGCTTGACCAGGGCGGTGCCGTTGGTTCGCCAAGGCCAGGCAGGGCGACACCGTTGGGGATTGTGGCTACGGAACCGGTTAGCCCATAACCCCGCAAAGCCTCCGCTTCTGCCGGATTCAGGGCGTGCAGACAGCTCGCTCCTGAAAGGTGACGGGCTTCGAACAATACCCGCGCGACGTGTTTTTTCAATCGAGAAGTACGCAGAGCCCAGCCATCCATCATTCCATGGGGTGAGACAACATACGGAACACCTGATGCACCGCGGCGCGCAACCGTAGCGGAGGTGAACCTCCAGATGCCGTGGGTGTGAATCACGTCCGGCATAAAGTCCCGGAGGGCGCTACCCAGTGCTGGCGCGAGACCGAGGGTAGGCGGACCTACAGTCGCAAAAGCTTCGGCTGGCGCACCACGCCAGCCAGCCTGCTCGGTAAGCCAGAGACCATCGCGGAGGCCAAAAACCCGTATCTCAGCACCCGCCTCAAGAAGCGCGGCGGACAAAGCCTCTACCACCGTCGTCACACCGCCGCCTGCACTGGACAGCCAATGGGTAACAAGGGCGATCTTCATCTAAGCGCCAGGGCTTTGAGGAGCATCCGATCGAGGACACCGGCGCGTCGCTTGGGCTTGGAAACGGCTGCCCTCGCGGCGCCCTCAAAGCCAGACACGAAACGGTCCAGGCCCCATTCTGCGATGATCGCTCGGCTTTCCCTTCCCATGGCCGCGCGGTCAAGATCAGACGCAACCATCTTGCCGATAACATGTGCCATCGCTTCCACATTATAGGGGTCAAAAGTATAGCCGTTGCGACCCTTCCGCACAAGATCAACCGCGCAGCCACATCGCTGCGATACCAGCACCGGCAACCCCGATGCCATTGCTTCGTTGACCACAAGGCCCCACTGCTCGGTCGTACTTGGGAGGATCAACGCCTCGGCGAGGGCGTAATAAACCGGCATGCTGTCGTAAGTCTGAGCTCCCCTGAGCTGAACTAGGTCAAAAAGACCCCGCATTTCAATGAGCGAACGAATCTCCGTTTCCATTGGACCAGGTCCTACGATAACAAGATGCCAATTAGGCGTATCGGTCTGATCAAGGAAAACTCGGTAGGCTTCGATAAGGCGTAGAAGGTTCTTTTTCTCCACAAGCCTAGCACAACAGAGCAAATAATGCTGCGGAAGCTCAAGCCGCCTGCGCTCATCTTCACCTAAACGTCTGACAGCGTCGGCATTCACAGCAAAATAGTCATTGTCTACTACATCGTAACCAGTAAAAACCATGTCAGTAGGGATACCGAGTTCTATGGCGTAGGCTTGCTGCAGCGTCCCAGCCACAAAGGCGGCGGTTGCGAGGCCGACAATTTGTCTTTTTAGTGCTTCCTCATACCAACGTCGATCTTTGTCAATACGGGTCGAATCAGACATGATCACCGCCGGCACCCCGTGCACGACGCACCATTCAAGGGCTACCAATGCTTCGACCATGGACCAGCCGGGAACAAAAACAACATCCGGGCAGAGTTGCTCAAGTAGCCGAACGAGTGGCTTGCTCACGCTCTGCCACGTCAATGACTCCGAAAGAAGGCCGAGCCCGTGGTAGGGGAATGTCATGAAATCACTTTGCCGCGCCCTGAACTGTCCGTAACTTGCCTCACCGAGGATCTCAATAGTCTCAACACATATCGATGACTGCTCATGCAGCGCCCGCGAACGCGCCGCATGGTAGTTTCCGATATCGGTCCAGATTAGAATAGCGCGCATAGTTACCGGTGACCAGTCAAGTTCGGAAACCGTCGATGGAAACGACTCGATTTCATGCTCGTTAACCACCCCACCAATGGGTTTATGGCAGAGTGTTCGTACACACAGAGGTTGACGTCACATGGCGCGTCGGTGGCTCCGACGCGGGCCAAACACTCCCTGATTTCATATATTCTTCGCATAGTTCGTGCCCAACAATCTTAGTTCTATAGTTTTAGCAATCTTCTCTGGATCGCTCATCTCACCAACTTGCTTGCGCCCGGCCATGCCCCGACGGCTCCCTTCTGGTCCAAGCGCTTCCAGCACACTGGTGGATAGCGCTTTCTCATCGTGACAATCCATCAGCCAGCCAGTGCGCTCATATAGAATCTCGCCAAGCCCCCCATGAGCCAAGGAAGCAACTACCGGTATCCCGCGTGCCATGGCCTCCACTGGTGTAGTCGGAAAGCAATCCCAGTCTGAGTTGAAGAGGAGCACATCGATCGCTGCATAAAAGGGGTCAAGATCTGTTTGCCAGCCTATGAAATGCGTGCAGTGGAAAATGCCGAGCTCGGATGCGATAGCTTCGAGGGCACTACGTTGATCCCCATCACCGGCAATTAGAAAATGAATATCAGGCCGGTCCCCATGAATTCGTGCGGCAGCACGGAGGAAAACATCGAATCGCTTGCGCTCAATTAACCAACCAGCATTACCGACGACTGGAGCCTGGTCTGGAATGCCACATCGAGCTCGCAAGTCTGCCGCATGGATTTTCGACGGCAGTGGTGGGATTTCCTGGGGATTGCGAACGGTCTCTGCAATCGCCTGGACTGGCGGATAAATGGCTTCCGCTTCACGGCGAACATAGTCGGAAGGGAAAGTGATGGTCTGGAATTCTCGTAATGCGAGGCGGTAGACCAGCCGCCACCGCCAGTCCGGCATGACCCCCTCATGATGATAATGCACGGCGTAAAGCCGGCGTTTGGGTCCGATCCCTGACAATGCCAGGGTAGCGGCAAGGTTGTGGCCAGTGAGGATAAGCGCGTCTGCATTCGCACCAGCGACCATGCGGCGAAGTTGAAAAAAAATTTTGATTCGACCTATGCGCGCATAATCGAGTCCAACTGTTGGAATCCCAGCATCGGAAAGAAGTGGACCCAAGCCTGCGATCGGATTGAGAGAGATTAGCTGAAAACTATGCCCACGCATCTGCAGTGCCCTCATCAAGCGCAGCGAGGCCTGCTCCATACCGCCAAGATTGGTGCATTGAATGATGTTTAAGATTTTCATTCTCTTCCAGTTGACATAGACTATCACACAAAACTACAAGCTTGTGCTTTCTCACACCTGAAAACAAATACGTTCTATGCAAACACCCTCACCTATAGGCCGGCGTTATTAGAATCCCCCACAGGAGCACATGCCTCTCCTCCCCTATTCCAATTGATAAACCTACAAGACGGGCCACACGGACTGCTCTGATGCGCGCGATAGCACGAATTCTCAAAGCCCGCCGCCGCAACTCATACTTTATCCCACCCACCGAGGCCCATTCTCGGAGCAGCCGCCTGAATGGGCTACCGGGTAGATCCAAAATTGGGAGATTCATCCACAGCAGAATACTCCACGGCATGTAATTCATACTTTAGCCAAAGCACACAAACGAACAAAATGGTATGGTTCCGAGAGGTCCGAGACGATATAAAAGAAGTACTGCAACTTTCATAACCAATGTAATTACGTGGAGAAAATTTAATAAGAATAATAATCTTATTTTTTAGCCATTTCCACTCGCGCCAATGGAGAAGATTGATTAGCATAACGATGCGTAGAGTGACGATATCTTATCCTTGCGTACCAGAGGGCGGGTAACAAGAAAACTAATACTTTAGGCCAAATCATAAAAAAACGATCGGTGGTATGGGTAATTGATTCGAGAGCCCCTGTAAAAACCAGCATAACCAACATCTGCGCGACCACATGACCGCCATTAGCAGCGTTCCAGAGCCTTGCCATAACAAATGCTATAATAAAGAATTTTATCGCGCCAAAATACCAGAAAGATCTAAACGCATCCGCCATGCCGGTGTGAGTAGTACCAGTGTGAGCAACATGCTGGAAAACCTTTCGAGCCGAATCAACAAGATCAACCATCAATTTATTCTTGAGGTCATGCCCAATAAGTTGCCCTGGAATATAAGCATGAACAAAACCATTCCAATGACTCAAACCAAAATCAAACGTTGATAAACGGTCAGTGCCTTCGATGTCGAACACGGCATTCATCACTTCATGGCCACCTGTGGTAAAAATAGTTTGAAAGTTTTTGAGATAATCGATTGAAAGCACCTCTCTGAAACCACCACCTTCATCATTCATCACAACATACCGATATTGCCCAACACTATTCACCCATAGAGCCCCAATAACCAACACCACCGCGACAATCGACCGAGGTGGTAATCTCCTGAAACGAAACCATAACACCAAGCCGGTAATTACCACAAGCTCTGCTGCGGCCTGTCGCCTCCCACTCATAACAATACGATGGAGGTAAAGCGACAGGTCAAAAAGAATCAATAACATGGCCCAGCGACTGGGTCGCTGAAAAAAACTCACGAGACATAACACCAAGCCAAAAGTAACAGTTGACGCGAAAAATACGTAAATTGTAATTGCCCCAGACCACTGACCGCCAAATTCTGCGGTTGCCACTTCAGCCAATACACTTACTCGATAAAAGAAGTAACCACCAAACAGAGAAAATATTGTCGCAGCCACCAACAACCGCCTTTGAGTGAACCTCCAATTCCATGTTTTCAACGATTTCTGTCCTACTCTATCACCCAAATAGATCGCGACAACACACAGCATGGTCATGAAAATTGTCTTATCAATTGCTGCCTGAGGTATTCGTGGGCTATTACTGAGGCCAATGAGTTGCGGTAGAACCCAGCCAGCAAATACGCCTGCTGCTGCAAATGGATACTGAAGCATGCGCAGTGGCTTACTGAAGCCCAATAGCAAAACTCCCGCGCACGACAAGGAGAGGAGAACAAGAAGCAGTACTGTCATTTCTATTTCACTCTCACAGGTTGGTCAATTCCTTTAAAAGCCGTTGTTGATATGCTGCCAAACTGATTTGCGGTACCTGTCTTACTGCTCCGACACGGCATTCTTCAAGAAAATCTGGGCAATCTACCCATTTTTGCAGGGCACCTGCAACTGCCTCAGGCGATAAGGGTGGTACGATCTGGCCACTCACATCATGTTCTACAATCGATCCGGTATTGGGGGTGCAAACCACGGGCAACCCAGCCATCATCGCCTCATAGGTAACTGTAGCGGATCCTTCGCACAGGGAAGGCAAAAGAAACACATCCGCCCAACGGTAATGTTCGAATATTTCAGACCGTGGAATTGGGCCTACCAACTCTACATTATCAGGCTTTTGCCGAAGCACTTCTGTCGGAGCGCCTAGCTGGCCCACCATTCGGAACGTCACCTGCGCACCAACCTTTTCGGCAGCCTGCCAGACAACTGGGCTTCCTTTTCGTAATCCTACCTCACCCACAGTTAACACTCGTAACAGCCCTGGTCTGCGTGGCCCACGATCAACTATAAATCGACCATCGATTCCATACGGAACAATTCGGCATTTGCTTACTGGTCCACCCCGGCGGGCAATCCCGTCACTCACGAACTTCGACCCACACAGGATGCAATCTGCCTGCCACCACTCCTCTTCTTCGCGGGCAACAAACCTTTCGATGTTCGGGCCACATGATACTGCTGAATTCCAATTAAGATATCGACTGGAAGCTTCGGCTAAGATTTCCAACTCTATCGCTACAGGAGCAATGGTCTGTTCCATGACCGTCTTCAGTCCGGCCCGCTTTGCCGCTTGCATCAGTTCAAGACCAGCGCTGTTAAAAGTATAAGTTGCTGTTGCATGCCCTAATCCCTTCCGGACAATGGCTTCGCAAAATTTCCTGCCGAAAGCGATATGGGATGCCGTCACCTGGTCGTTATTAATTGCCTTTATGCGCGCCTGTCTATAGTCCCAACCGATGGAAGTCAACGCCGTAATTTTTTTTGTCGGCACCCCATGCGGTACACGTCCTAACAATCGGCGCAAACCACTTGGCCGCCATCCATCGGGGACTGCCCGCAACAGGCGCGGCCAACCCTTAACCGCACAGATGTCCGTATAAAACCGTTCGAGCACACCAGCCTCATGCAGCATGCGAGGAATGGCGTAGTGCCTTCTTGCGCCAAGTTGAGCAACCAGAAACCGATTCCTCATCAGCTATTGCTCCTTTGCTCCCAAGTAATATCTAACATGTTCAATATTGTGCTTTCAGGTGATGGGTTATTGGCACGTAAATAACGATATATCCTATATGTCCGTGTTGACACAGGATCACGTGCTTTAAAATATGAAAAACAGGAAAAGTAACCGTGCAGCAATCCAGCAATTTTCAGTACTGGGTGATGTATTTTAAATCCATGCAATAAAGCATGGTATGTGCTGCCAGCAACCTGGAAAAATAACCTATTAAAGGGGACACAAAGCCAAGCAAATAAAATCAGATTACGCGGCCCAAAAACATGAGATAGCCTGTTATCTCGCACAGCGGAATGAATATGATGCAATGGCGTTGAGTGACCCGCACGGATGAGATATCCCTTATCCAGCATCCTAATAGCCAATTCAGATCCCTCTTGCTCGCGCTGATAATAGGTATTGAAGCCACCACAGGCTAAGAAAAGGTCTCTTCGAACAACTAAAGCACATTCAGTAGCTTCTGGTATCACCCAATTTAATTCTTGAGTTGGAGCTTTTTGATGAACACGATTATCTTTCTCAATATCAATATAGGGTATGGCAACAGCACCAACCCAAGGATTATCAAATTTTTCAACAGTTGTCCTGATGATGTCTCTTGATGGAAACACACAATCATCATCTATAAATACAAGATAATCAGCGTCAGATAGGGCGGCCCCTTGATTTCTCCTATGCATTTGCCTTCTTGACTTCTTCCCCCTGACTAAAGTGATGTCAGGAAAATGTTCTTGCACCATTTCTGCCGTGCCATCTTCACTGCCATCATCCAAAACAATGATGTCAAGATCGACATCTTGACAAGTACATGACAATAAGGCTCTCCGCAATTCTTCCTTTCTATTTTTTGTCGGGATAATAACAGCTATCTTCTTCACAAGAATGCCTCTTTATAGTGCGACTGTAACAATAACAATGACTATCAATTATTACCGACCCCAAATCAACCGCCTTGATCACCATGCATTGCTGAGTTCCACCCACCAGCCACAAATTCCCGGAATTATCGAATCGCTGCACTATAAGCAAACACTACTGACGGTTGAACGGTTGAACGGTCGGTTCAACATTACGGCTCGCCACCTCTACTGCGTGTGAAAACACACGTCCACAGAAACACCGCATCAGCCTTGGATGGCAGAAGGGCTATCCAGCTCGCGTCTTTGTAATACCGCACAGCCACCAGAAGAATACCACCAAAAGCGACCAACTCCCCTGCAAGATATCCTAGCGCGATTCCCCTCCCGGCGAAAAGAGAAGATAGCCCGAAACCAACCACCCCCATAACGACAACTCCCAACATTTTGGACCAAACAGCCGCAACTGGCTGCCCTTGCCCCCGCAACGCCTGGCTGACGATATCTCCAAGCCCAGCCAGGGCCAGGCCGGGGAGGAGCAGAAAGGCCACGAATATCGCCGGATAAAAATCTTCTCCATAGACAAAAGGCAGCGCCCAGGGCAGCAGAGCTGCAAACATACAGGAACAGACAATCGTGAGTAAACAGCTGCGGCGAAGGACCTCTGCGAGATGACTAAACCCCAAGCGCTTCCCTACCTGAGCGGCAGTTGAGAATTGCACGATACCAAGCGCCCCATTAAGAACATTCACACTGCCGCTGGCAGCGAATGCGGCCACATACCAGCCGATTTCCTCCGGGGCAAGAAGCCAGACCAAGAGTGCCTTATCCATCTGCATATAGAGGATGGATATGACACTGGCGATCACAAAGGGAGAACTTTCCCTCCAGAGGGTCTTGAAAGGTATTTTACTGCCCCCGCACAATAAGCTTTTGTATTTTGTCGACAGTCGAACGAAAACGACACAGCCATTGGCAACCAATAAGGCAACTGCACCCCAGAAGACTGCATCGGTGGCCCACCACCACGTTAGTAATATGCCGATGAAAAATACTGGGTAGAGCAATGCCCGGGTGATATTCAACCAGCGGAAATTTCCTCTGCCGTGGTCCACCCCCTGCAGGTTCAAGGCCAAGTGGTTTAACGGGATAAACAACAGGAACAGGTAAGCGGCCGGCAACAGATTATGCTTTTCCTGGGGAAGCAAATATGGCAACAACATCCCGCAGGCCAGCATGGATATCATCCCAGTGATCAATGCCGCCCTGACGCCTGTTTTAACGAGACCATTGATATCCCAGCCTTGCCCGGCAATTCGCGCAACAGCCATATTCACCCCGACGATGCCGAAACCTGCAAAGATATTGGGCCATAATATAACTGACGCAAACTCTCCCCGGCCTTCTGGTCCCAGCAGACGCGCCAGAAGAATCCCTTGCAGCACGGTACATCCTTGGATGAACAGGCTGGTGGCAAAGGTGCCGAGGTAAGCTCTGCGCGTTGGTACCCGTTTCATCAGCTTGGAGTGACTCCCGCGTCTGCCAGAAAAGTCTTAAAGAGGAAGAAGAGGGATTGTGTAAACATCCTCGAATGTCGAGCAGCTTTTGCCGTTCGGAGCCAGCCAAAGTCGGTTCAGTTTTATTCGTGTGGGCACCTGCGCAGGTCCAATGGAGTTCATACCGAGCTGGGGGCATTGTTCTTTTGTCCTTCTCATATCGACCTACCCAAGCGCCCTGGCAAGGCTGCAGCGCGCTTCGTCCTCTCCATGCACCAGCCGGATTTCCTTTGGCGGTTCGGGCATCGAACGCACCCAGTCGACCAGCATCCGTTGATCGGCATGGGCGGAATATGAAGTGAGGGCGTGGATGGCTGCCCTGGAGCGAGTCTTTTTCTCCAGCAGTTTCCTGCCGGGGGTGCCTTTTGCTTGGTAGCCGACGAAGATCACGTCGTTTTTCTGGTCAAGCAGTCCCTGCTCCAGGTGGGCCACGATCCGTCCGCCGGTGCACATGCCGCTGCCGGCGATGATGATGGCCGGGCCCTTGACCTGCAGCAGCTGCTGGTGGTCGCGGTATTTGTCGACGGCGTACAGGCCCTTGAAGTCGAAGGGGTGGTCGCCTTTGGCCTGGAGATGCCGGGACTCCTGGTCCCAGTATTCCGAGAGCTTCGAATAGACCCTGGTGATTTCCAGCCCCAGGGGGGAATCGACGAAGACCGGGACCCCGAGACCTATTCGGTCCAGCTCGTAGAGCAGTTCCTGGGTCCTGCCGAGGGCGAAGGCGGGAATATAGACGATGCCTTTATCGGCAAGGGCTTTCTCGAGCAGGTTCTGCAGAACCTGGAGCCGGCCTTTTCGGTCGGGGTGGATACGATCGCCGTAGGTGGATTCCAGGATGAGCAGGTCGCAGGAGTCGGGAGGGTCGGGGTCCGGGAGGATCGGGGTATCAGTGCAGCCCAGGTCGCCGGAGAAGAGCACTCGGTAAGTGCCGCCTCGACCGTCGGAGAAGGTGAAGAGGATGAAACAGGAGCCGAGAATGTGGCCGGCGTTCTTGAGCTTGAAGGTTATGCCGTGTTTCAGTGCGAAGATTTCGTGGAATTCGAACCCCCAGGAGAGGTCGTCTATCAGGGTTTCGAGGTCCTTATCGCTCAGCTTCCGTCCCGTGGGAGCCTTCCGGTCATTCTTTTCCCTGTGGCTCCCCCTCTCGGCCGGATCATCGTGCCGGTTCGAGAAGGACATGGCGTCACGGAGCATGGGGAGGAGGAGGGCCTTGGTGGCATGGGTACAGATGACCTCGCCCCTGAAGCCGGCCTCGATCAGGTCCGGCACCCGGCCGATGTGGTCGATATGGGCGTGGGTGAGGAAGAGGTAGTCGATATTTTCGGGCGGGACGGGAAACCGGTCGAACGGCAGCTCCGGATCATCGCCCTGGGCTCTGCCGCAGTCGACCAGGATGTTGACGCTGTCCGCCGCTCCGGGACGGGTCTGGATGAGGTGGCAGGAGCCGGTGACACAGTGCTTCGCGCCGAGATGGGAGATTTCCAAAGCTGGCATTCCAGTCCATTCCTTTTGTCACTCGCAGCCGATTCGCTGGTCCTGCCGACTTGATCGAAAAAGATGGATCAGCGCCTGCCGAGGACATCAGGTATATTTACCCAATTGTTTCTTCCTAAGCCATACTTTAAATCGCTCCAGCTCAAGGATGCAAGTTACCGATTTCTTTCCTTGCCGGGAATAGCGGCTTCCACGAAGCGACGACAGGCAGCCCCACAGCCACCTTTCAGTCAGTTACCGCGCAGATACAGCCGTTGCTTGAGGAATTTCTTCACATCGGAAAAGAGGGGCAGATCGAGAAGCAGGTTGTCAGTGACCATATAGCCGAGCATTTCCACGGCGCTTCCCCAGAATTTTATTAGCTCGTTGCAGTAATTTCGCCACTCGCCCGTCCTTTCGGCGAGTTCGACCGGGTAATACCGCAGGTCGATCTCGGCATCCATGCCTGCGAAGTATATCGAGGCAAGAAAGAGAACGCGGGGCATATGGTAGCCGGAGGTCACCAGCATGACCGAATGGAACCTGTTCTCCTCGATGATTTTCCTGGCAATGTAGACATCCTCGAAGGTGGAGCGGCTCTTCCCGTTCTCGATCAGTCCGACGCCAGGCAAGTCGCCCCATTGTTCGAGCATCCTCTCGTAGTTTTTCCGGGTCTGGCCGATGATGAGCAGGTTGTGGGAAAAACCCTCCCGAGCGAGCGCATGGCCTTCCCGTACCCGCTCCTTGTCGCCCGGAAAGACCACGATCAGGTCGTTGATCCGGGCAGGCGGCACGACCTTGCCGGAAGAGAAGGAAAGCCACAACCATGTGAAAACCAGGGCCTGCAGCATGAAAAGACACAGAGTTCCTCCTGCCAGGCCGAGCAGAAACTTCTTGATCCGGGGGCCTCGAGTCAGTCGCATGTTTTCTTGTTCATCAGGATAAAATGATGGTCTTCGACTAGCGCAGGGACTTCACCAGGTTCTTCCTGCCGTGGGCCACCCGGCAGAAATATTCCACCGGCCTGTTCAGAGAGCCGTGCTCCAGATGGGCGTGGGCCGGGCACCAGAGGCAGAGGTTGACGATCTCGCATTCCCGGCATTGCCGGGCGAAGTCCTCACCGGTCGATTGCGTGGCGTGGATGCGGGGGACGAAACGCTCGAAGGCGTCCTCCAGCGACCCTCTGCGCAGGTCGTAAACGGCTTCGGGATGGTTGAGGGAAGAACAGAGCCGGTAGACGCCGTCATGTCCTATGACGCAGCTGTTGCCGCCGGGGCGGCAGGAAAAGAGGTGTCGGCAGTCGCCGTCTCTTTCCCGGGAGTAGATCAGGCTGTCGCAGTTTTTCTTCAGGGCCAGGCTTCTCTCCGGATCCGATTGCTCAAGCTCGACGATCTCGGCCGGCGACAACCGTTCATCGAGGATTTCCAAGTTTCTTGCTGGATTGCCGTCGTACCGGAGATGGAGCACGGGGTCGAAGCGATAATAATCCTTGGTATATTGCCGGCAGAACCTCCCGATCTCCTCGAATTCATGAACATTGGACCGCAGAATCATCGCCTTGAGCCGCACCGGAATGGCATTTTCCCTGATCAGTTCCATCCCCCGCATGAATCTCGCGAAGGAACCCTTGACCCGGGATACCTTCTCGTAGGTTTCCGGCGTGACGCCGTAGACCGATACCTCGATATTCCGCGCCGGATATTTCTTGAGGAATTCGATATGCTCTCGGGTGATGAGCGTGGCGTTGGTGAAGAGCGACAGCAGCAGGCCCTTCTTCTTCAGGGCGAGATAAATGTCGAAAAAATCCTTACGCAGCAGCGGCTCCCCTCCGGAGAGCAAACACCACAAGGCGCCGAGCCCCACGGCTTCGTCCGCAACCTTCTCGATCTCCGTCAGTGACAGCTCCGACCGTTCCGCCTCCCTGTCGCCGGCGAGAAGGTTGATATAGCAGTGCCTGCAGTTGTTGTTGCACCGGGCGGTGATTTCGAACTCAATTGCCAGGAGTTTCCTCTTCCCCTCGAGCTTCTTCCACAGCCAAAAATCGGGCAGCGCGACAGTTGAAATCTTGGTTTCAGCCACGACTCGTCACCTGCCCGGTTGAGCGAAGGACCAGGCACTTGCATTTCAACAGGAAAGATTCGATCCTGAGCAGGAACAGTGCCGGCAGACAATATCCCTTCCTGTCGCCGAAGGACACGCTCACTCCCCTGCGCTCCACTTTTTTCACAATGCCGACGATCACGGCGGCTGAAAAATACCCGTCCGGATGCGGCACGTTGTCCCCCTTCAGCAGGTACCGCCCTTCCCGCCTGCCAATTACCCGGTGGACGACCAGCTTTTCGGATTCCGGCTCGATAAATGCGACGACCTGCCCGACCGCAAGGGTCTCCCCCTGCAGCGGATGGACGGTGATGACATCGCCGTCGAGGATGAACGGATACATCGATATCCCCCTGGCGAGCAGCCGAAAAGGCACGCCCTTTTCCAGGACGGATACGGCTATCTGCCCCAACCCTCTACCGGAAAGACCGATTGGGCCCTTCTGCCGGAGAAAGAGAGAGGGAGGCCGATGTTCAGCCTGCAATGATCATCCCTCTCTTCAACAGCTCTCTGAGAAAACCGACGACATCCCGTTCGATCTCGCCTTCCGGGGCGGAATGCGACTCATGCAGAATCTGCACGATCTGCCGGCCGGTCCTTCTGCCGTCGATCAGCTCCCAGATGGCCTTGCCCGCCTCGTTCATGCTGAAGAGGCCGTCTTCCAGATCGCCTACTCCCCCGGAAATGGGGACGATGATCAGTTCACCTTCTATTTCCCGATGCACGAAATCATCGGATATTGCATATGATTTCTCGATATCGATTGATGTCATGTTCACTCAATGGGTAAACGGGTTGATTGGATAACGGCTTTTCCCCTGACACTGTCGGGAGGAAAATCGATGGAGCGCACGGCAAACCCCCCGGCGGCAAACTCCTCGATCAAGGCTTCCCGGGAGGGAAACCGGTGGAGGAATTCGAAACCCGCCCAGATCATATCACCTTTCTCATAACGGGTGTTTCCCAAAAGCAGGAGGGCCAGCGCTTTTTTTACGGTTTCGGCATACTGGGGAAATTTTCGGATAAAATCGAACTGGAATTCGCAGTACATGAACCCGCCGGGCTTGAGAGCCACGTTGAGCCTGCGCAGCATCGCGATTCGCTTTTTTCGTGAAGGGATGCAGGAGTACATGCCGGAGGAGAGCCAGACGATGTCATATGCATCCTCCGGCAGCGACAGGTCAGTGAGGGGC
>OBJA01001330.1_pt1 | contig 17421 bp, 15 predicted proteins | sample 1519751 | NCBI WGS metagenome assembly OBJA01 (sample SAMEA3881238, study PRJEB22517) | soil metagenome | biome: lake sediment; feature: soda lake sediment; material: sediment, water from around vicinity | place: India | collected 2013-12-23 | depth 3 m | reverse complement strand
ATACACCCGACAGAGAAAAATTCATTGTGCAATCAAGAGACAAGCGAGGGCGTGCTCTCTAATGGAATATCCGGGATTATCGGGCCATTCCAGGCATGTGGTAGAATTTAGCATCCGCACAAACAAGTCACTCCTGGCATGACTGGCCCTATACACAACCCATTCATTTATGCAGACCGATTCTCTCCCTAATACGATGACCGGCGGTCTTGCGTCATGAAACTTGGCGCCATGAAAGAGCCGTGGATTCGCCGTGGCACGGCCCGGCGTATCGCCCCGCTGAGCATGCAGGAGATCCGCTCGATCGCCATCATCAAGCACGCGGCGCTGGGTGACCTGGTGCACACGCGCCCGATGATCCTCGCCCTGCGCCACTACTTTCCCAACGCTGCCATCACCTTCAGCGCCATCGACCACTACACCAACGGCATTCCCACGGATCTGGTCGATCGGGTGCATGTCTCCCGTGGCAAGGCCCAACCGGGCACACCCATTGAGATCTACCAAAGCATGCGTGCGCTGGGTAGGCACGATATCATCTTTGATATCACCCAATCGGCACGCTCACACTGGCTGTGCCTGTTGAATCCGGCCCATCTGAAAATCGGCTACAAACACAAGGGGATAGAACGCCTGGTCTATGATGTGGCCATCGCCCGTGCGGAATTCCGCTTCGAGGCGGAGACCTTCCTGGAGCAGCTCAATGTGCTGGGCCTGCCGTTCGACAGGGAGCTCGATTATGGTTATCAAGCCGGCGCGGCACCGCTGGATACCCCCTACATCGTCTATTTCCCAACCGCCTCAAAAGCGGAAAAGAGCTGGCCGGCCGAGCACTATGCCGCGTTGCTTGCCCGCTGCGGCAAGGACTTCCCGGCCTACCGGCATGTTCTACTGACCGGCCTCGCCGACTGGGAAAAGGCCGTATGCGATCGCATCCTCAACATGCTTCCACCGGAAAGCAATATCCTGAAATTTGAGGGTGGCGCGGCAACCGAAGCGCTGGTCAGCCATGCCAGTTGCCTGATCAGCAACGATACCGGCATCCGCAACCTGGCCATTGCCCATAACACGCCAACCGTGGGGATCTTCATTCCCGAGCTGATTATGGGCTACGTTCCGGGCTTTGGAAAACACGCGGTTTCTTACTCACTGGAGGGGAAGCCACCCGAGGTCGATGCGGTTTATGCCAAACTGGCAGCGCTGCTGCACGACCTCGACCACTCATCATCCCTATCTGGATAACCGACATATGAAAAACCGCAACTTATTAGGCAAACACCGCGTTCGCATCGCCCAGGTCATCTTTTGGACGCTGTTTGTCTATACCTTTGTTATCAGCCCTATTGAGATCGCACCACTGGAAGAGGCAAAAGGCCTGCTGGGCAGCCTGATCGCCGCTCTGGGGGTACTGATCCGCTCACTTTCCGCCGGCTACATCAGCAAAAATACCTACCTGGCCTCACGCGGGCTCTACGCACTCACCCGCAACCCGCTCTATTTCGGCTCATTTGTCGCACTGCTCGGGATCAACATCATCATCTGGGATCCGCTCTTCGCCGCTGTCTCCCTGCTGTTGTACGCCATCACCTACATCCCGACCATCCGCGGCGAGGAAAAGAGTCTCGCCGGCCAATTCGGCGACAACTGGCAGACCTTCAAGAAGAACACCCCACGCTTCTTCCCGGCCTTCTGGCGGCTCCATGCCTACCGTGAGATTGAATGGAGCTTTGAGCAGTGGAAGCACAACCGGGAATACAATGCCGTGATTGCCCTGATTATCATCATTGGCTTACTGGCATGGTACGCCAACTAAACCCGCCCGCCCGATTGACGCCGTCTGTTGGCGTCATATAGACAATGGCCAGCACTCGCCTTGCCAATACAGCCATCATCTGCCTGTCCGGCAATGCCGGAGGAATGGAGCTTGATGCACTCAAGCTGGCAGCCAGACTCGGGCGATACGGGAAGGTCGTGCTGCTAGCAAAACAGGGCGGCTTCATCGCGGGGCATTTTGCTGAATACTGCCAACACGGCAGCGTCACCCTGGAGACAATCGGGTTTCGCCGCATGTTCAGCCCGGCGATAATCCGTGGCGCAAAAACAGTCATTGAGCAATTTAAGATAGAGAATGTGATCTTCTTTGGTGCCAGTGAGCTCAAATCACTGTTTTTTGCCTTCCTCGGCAAGGATATCAATCTGCTTGTCCGACATGGAACCACCAAATCCACACCCAAGAAGGATCTGTTTCATCGCATCATCTATAGTCGTGTTGCCTGGCATGTTGCGATCAGCAAACACCTGGCGAGCAATGTTCAACAGATTATTCCCATTTCGCCCGATAGCCAGATCAAGATCATCTATCCAACAATTATACCTGCGGGAATTCGGCAGCACCGGCAACAGCATAGTCCCATCCGGATCCTGCATATTGGCAGAATTGCCAACGGAAAGGGACAACTGGATGCCGTGCAAGCCTGTCATGTCCTGCACGACAAGGGTTTGGATTTTGAGATGAACCTGGTGGGCAATTTTGAATCGCCAGCCTATGAGGCGTATTTTCGCTCAAGGCTTGCAGAGCTGCCTTATCATAACAAAATCAACATGACAGGATTTACTCGCGATATTGGAACCTATCTGGGCAATGCCGACATCTTCCTCTTTCCGAGCCATGGCGAAGGCTTTGGCAATGCCTTTGTTGAGGCATTGGGTGCGGGGCTTGTCTGTATAGCCTATGACAATACCACTTTTCCCGAATTCAAAGACATGGGGCTCCACATGGAGCTCGTAGCCGATGGTGATCTTGAATGCCTGGGCAGGATACTGCATGAAACCGTCTGCGATCTGGAACAGCAGCTTGCACGCTCATCAAGTAACATTCAAATGGTTCAGAACCTGTTCTCAGATGCCCATGAGATGAATGGTTACCTTGAGATTCTACGCCGGCAAAAGCCTGCGTAAGTATCACCACTGGTTCATTTCTTCTATAGAGGCCTCTGTCACATTCACAAATACTGGCTGATGCCTTTCTCACAAACATACCGGCCCAGCTCACGATTTTCTTTCATACGCCGCATATCGATGGTGTCCTGCTCCGGGTTTCGTTTGGTATTAACCGAATGGTACAGATGAAAACAGTTGGCGATGTACTTGGCTGATAAGAGCTCAAATCCTGCCGCCCGAAAACGCCATGAAAGATCGGTATCTTCCTGACCAATAATCGAGTCGCCATACCCTTCATCAAAACCATTAATTGCAATAATATCCTCGCGATAACAGGAAAAATTGCAGCCGAGTATATCGGCATGGCTGTTACGCCGCGCCATGATTCGACGGTAAAACCATCCGGACGGGTCAAGCTGGATTCCCTGTTCGACGCGTGCCTCGCGATCACGAAAATTTTTTACTACATGCCACCAATAATGTGACTCCAGGCGCTGTGTTGTCAGTTCGCCAGACAAAATCCGTGCCGTATCCATCGGGTTCAGGTTGACTCGTCGCCCAGACAACACGCGCCCCCGGCGCGATATTTTCCTGGTGTATTCGACATAGTGCCGAAAGGGAACCGTGTCGCCATCCAGGAAGATCAGATACTCACCCGCAGCAGCGGCGATGGCCTTGTTCTGAATGACCAGTTTGTTTCTTCCACAATCGGGCTGTGAAATATGCCTGATCGGCAACCCCTTGATACCACTCAAATAATCTTTGGATTCCCGGGCATCATCATCCTCTGCGACAATGACATCAAAGTCCCTGTCGGTCTGATTGCCAAGTGCCTCCAGAACCACGCTCAATGCGGGAAGATTCTTGTAGAGTGTCACAATTACGCTTATCTTCATCGCAGCAATATCATCTTCCGGCAAAATGCCTTGTCTCAAAGAAGCGATCTCATAACTACATGAAATCCATGTAATTTATTTTATTAATTATCTGTCGCTATGTATACTATGCACCACCTGTTGGTGATTACGAAAACAGCCAGATAAGGTGTTTTTCAGTATGCCCGCGTACTTTACCAATATATTCTGTGATGCATCAAAAGGCCAAGAAATATGGAATCGAGTGTTATTGAACCAAAAGCCATGGCACTACGTGGTGTACATGAGGGCATCATTGCCACGCTTGAAAGGCTAACGGCCAGCCCGGCTGAACACCGTGTACTCGATGTTGGCGCTGGGCAGGGTGCGCTAAGCAAACGTCTGCATGAAGCGGGGTATCAGGTATCAGCCTGTGAGTTCAATACAGATAACTTTGTCTACCACAAGGTTGAATGCAAGGCTGCCGACGTCGCCCGTACATTACCTTATCCCGATAACAGTTTCGATGTTGTGATCGCTGCCGAATTGATCGAGCATCTCACCGATCAGGAAATGTTTCTTGCCGAATGTGCAAGGGTATTGAAATCTGGCGGCATTTTTCTGATGTCAACACCGAATATTCTCTCAATGAAATCCCGCCTGCAATTTTTTGTATCCGGATATTACTGGAGCTTTGGACCACTGGATATGGATAACCGTGATGGCTTGCAGCATATTACTGCCAGAACCTATGAACAATACCAGTACCTGGCAAAACCGGTTGGATTTGATCTGATCGATATTGATATAGACAAGCCACAATCCACATCACGCAGTTTGCTGTTATTTCTGCCACTCATGCATCTTGTCGGAAAGACCATGCGCAAAGACACCAAAAAACTGAATCATCGCAAGGCGTTACTTGGCCGTATCATTATTCTGTGCTTCAAAAAAAACACCTAATCACGAAAGAGTTTAAACCAGCCATCATCTCAGGATCGGTAACCAGGCATGAAAATACTGGTCGTGCGCAATGACAAACTGGGGGACTTCATGCTTGCCTGGCCGGTTTTTGCGCTACTGCGTCATTACCTTCCGGAGGCAAACATTACTGCACTGGTACCGGAATACACCTCGCCCATAGCAGAGATTTGCCCTTGGATTGATCAGGTACTGGTTGATACGGGCGGAAGTCCGCTTGATATGGCCATGAAGATGCGTCGTTTGCATTTTGATGCCATGCTCAGCCTGTTTTCCACTACACGAGTCGCCCTGTCTGGCCTGTTGGCCGGTCTTCCCTACCGACTGGCGCCCGCCACAAAACTGGCCCAGGTCGTTTACAACCACCGCCTTGTTCAGCGTCGTTCCCGCTCTGAAAAGCCGGAATATGCCTACAATCTGGATCTCGCATGGAAGATGTTATTCGATCTTGGCGCGATTCCGTCGTCAAAACACAGCCAGGAGAACCATGGCGACTGGTTGCCTCCCGAACTATCTCGACCACTCCTGTCTGTTACTGACAACAGTGATTCCATACGCCACGATTTTCGAAAGACACACGGCCTTACTGATGACCAGCGGCTTGTTTTCATCCATCCCGGTAGCGGCGGCTCGGCCAATACCTTGCGCGCCAGGCAGTATTCCCAACTGGCCAACCGGATCCGGTCATTAAAGGGCAATACCACCTTTGTAATCACTGCCGGTCCTGGCGAGCTAGCATTGGCCAGGGAGGTGACTGCCGGAATAAATGCGCCATGCACCGTATATGAGTCGAACCAAGGTCTGCTTGAGTTTGTCCGCACGCTGCAGTGCGCCGATCTCTTTATTGGCGCCTCGTCCGGCCCGTTGCACATCGCGGGTGCGTTAAATCTCAATACCGCGGCCTTTTATCCGGGTCACCGCTCAGCTACACCATTACGCTGGCAGACACTCAATGCACCGGAACGAAGACTGGCATTCATTCCACCAGTGGAAACCGCACGGCTGGTTGATACCATCGATATCGATCAGGCGGCCATGGATATTTGTGCACACTTTTTTGACCTGGCATCCAACCCTCACTTAGCGGCCAAATAGCCTCGTAACCGCCGATAGTGCTCATCTCTGTCAAAATGCGTCCTGGCATATTGCCTGCCGGCATTAGCAAGGTTTTGACGCAATGGATGATCGGTGGCATAGCGGTAAAGCTGTTCGCCAAGTGAGTGGCTGTCGCCCGGTGAAAAGAGCAAGCCCGTCTTGCCGTGTTCGATGATCTCGGGCACACCACCGGCATCACTACCCAACACTGCCACGCCACACTGCATCGCCTCGGCCAATACCAGGCCGAAGGTTTCTTCCATCGTGGTCAATGCCACCACATCGCAGCCCTGCATCCAGCGCTGGGGCTCATCGATAAAGTCATAAAAGTGCACTCGCGTACCCAGGCCAAGCTGTTCAACCTGGGCGCGCAATGCCTCATCATATCCCCGATCCATCACATGCCCCACCATCAGCAGGTGAACGGGCAAATCCTGTAATTTTTCATTAGCCAGGGCATCGATCATCAGGTGCTGGCCCTTGTAGGGCTCTATCCTGCCAAACAGGCCGACGACCATCGCATCGGGCTCGTCGATACGCCATTGCTGACGCAATGCCTCGCGTTCACTTTTACCCAGCACAGTCGCGGGGGGTGCCACGCCATGATAGAGCGTTTCAATCTTGCGCACACAACAGGATGGCAAATATTCACGCGCTACCTGCTCCAGTTGCCGGGTGATGGTCAACATCAAGTCCATCTGCCGATAGAGAAAGCGGTGATAGTGATCATCCTTTGAGCGGGTCAACATCATCTGCCGGGTATAGACCAGGCGTGGTTTGCGCCTGCTGAGTGCCTTGGCGAGGGCGGCGAGAGGCAGATCCTTGCCCCAATGGATATGTATGGCATCAAGCTGCTGCTGATCAATAAGCCTGGCAAGGCGCGATGCCGCCAGTAACGGCATGGACTTGACACGGGTTTGCAGCAGCAACGAGCTAATCCCCAGGTTTTCAATATAGCCCTTGAGCCTGCCATCTGGATGAATGATGGGAAGGATCTCATCCCCCCCCTGTCGCAGTGCCTCGCAGCAACGCAACATATACAGTTCCAGTCCACCCAAGTCTGGTGACAGGCAAAGTTCAGCGATCTTCATGCCTGTCTACCGTCGTCTTGGGTTGGGAATAAAGCCACAGATCCGCATATTTAACAAACGTCGAATGGGCCGACAGCAATGCCAACAGCAGGCCGGTGCGCCCGTCCAGAAAACCACCGCGCAGTAGGTACATGCGGACAAAGCACCCCATGGCGTGTCCGATCCCTTGCCAGAGGCTGGCTCGTTTGCCCCGGGCATAACGCTGTGCGGCCCAGTCACGGGCATAACCGGCAGACTTGACCAGATAATGGTGCAGATCACGGTAGGTGTAATGCAGCAGATCGCCCTGCAAGCGCTCGACCGTCAATCCCTCGTGGATCAATTTTTCATGTACCTGCTGTTCGTTATAGGCCGCCTGCTCACGCGGGTAGAGGCGCGTCACATAGTCCGGATACCAGCCACCATGCCGGATATAGCGCCCAAAACACCACGACAACCTGGGCAAGGCATAGACCCGGTCACGCTGGTCGGCCTGCAGCGCGTGCTTGATGCTGGCGCGCAAGGCCGGGGTGACGCGTTCATCGGCATCCAGCATCAGGATCCACTCGCCAGCGGCAAGGGCCTGGGCGCGCTGACGCTGCTTGCCATAGCCCTGCCAGTCGGTTTGCTCGAACACCTGCCGGGTGTATTGCCGTGCAATCGCCACGGTATCATCGGTACTGCCGGAATCGAGCACCACGATCTCATCGGCCCAACGCACCGTATCCAGGCACGCAGCCAGATTGTCCGCCTCGTTCTTGACTATCAACACCACCGACAATCTCGCCATTACGCTGCTCCGTCCTGCATAAGCCCATTCAGCCTGTCCAGCACCTCTTCCACCCCAATCCCTTGCAGACAATCGGTGTGGCCCAGCGGGCATATCCGCTTGAAGCAGGGACTGCATGCGAGCCGACGATAACAGATTGCCGCCTGTCGGCTTAATGGCGGGGTATAGTCTGGCGTGGAGGATCCGTAGATGGCAACCAGTGGGACGCTCACCGCTGCGGCGATATGCATCAAGCCGGAGTCATTGCTGACCACCGCCCGGCAGGCGGCCAGCAGGTCAACGGCATCGATCAGGCGGGTCTGACCACAAAGATTGTGCAATGCCTCGCTTTGCCCCTGTATGATCGCCTCACCAACAGCCTTATCCTTTGCGGAGCCGAGAACCCACACCTGCATACCGGCCTGTGCCAATTGCCGGGCCAGTTCACGGTAATGGCGCACCGGCCATTGTTTGGCCGGGCCATATTCGGCACCGGGCAGCAGAGCGATGGCCGGTTTGTCGAGTGATAGATGCAAGCACTCAAGTTGGCGCTGCTGATTGACACGATCCAGCTGCAGGTTCGGCGCCGGGATCGGGGGTGGCAATACCGCCTCGGCCGGTTGCCCCAATGCCACGTAGCGCTGCACGGCTTGTTTCAACCGTCCCTTATCCAAAGACCGAATATCGTTGAGCAGGCCATAGCGCAGCTCGCCACGATAGCCGGTTCGCCGCCGGGCGCCGGCAATCCACGGGATCAGCGCGGCCTTGAGAGAACGCGGCAGTATGATCGCCCGCTCATAGCCTTCGGCTCGCAACGCACGGCCCAGCCGCCAGCGCGCCAGCAGGCCGAACTGACCGTGGCCCACTGGCACCTTGATGGCCTTGCGTACCTCGGGCATACGCGCCAGCAGCGGCAGTGACCAGCCGGGGGCAAGCACATCGATGAGGCAATCCGGCTCCTGTTGGCGCAGGGAGATGAACAGGCTTTGCGCCATCACCATGTCCCCCACCCAGGCGGGGCCGACGATTAGATAGCGTCGCGCTTGCATCCTAGCCGCCAAGGATCTGTTCGGTGATGCGCGCATTCTCGCGCAGATGGGCCGGGTTGATGGTGCCGACAATCACGCTGCTTACCCCCGGCTGGGCAAAGACATAGCGCAGGGCCTCCGCGGGGCTTTGCGCATGGCCGCTTTGCAGGCCCTTTTTGATCACCACACCCTTGTTCAACTCGGCGGCACGTTGGAGCACCGGCAGTTCATCGGGACAGGCGAGATTATAGGTGGCCATCACCACGTCCATATGCTCAACGCACCACAGGCCACCCTCAACAGTCTTGGTGGACATACCGATGGCCTTGATCAGGCCGTGATGCTTGAGCTCCTGCAGGGTGTCACACACCGCCTCGTTGTCGATAATCGCCATATCGTCGCCGTGTGAATGCACCAGCACCACGTCGATCACCTCGCGGCGCAAACGGTGTAGACTGCGCTCGACGCTCTGACGGGTATAGGCGGCGGAAAAATCGAAGCGTGACTGGCCGTTTTCAAAGATCTCGCCGACCTTGCCGACGATCACCCAGTCGTGGCGGTTGGGCAACAACCGGCCCAGGCGTTCCTCGGAATTACCATAGGCGGGCGCGGTGTCCAGGGTATTAATCCCCAGTTCCCAGGCCAGGGAGAACAGCTCACGTACCGCCGCATCGTCCGGGATGGTGAAGCCACTCGGATATTTGACCTGCTCGTTACGGCCAATCTTGACCGTGCCCAGGCCGAGCGGACTGACCCGGATGCCAGTATCGCCCAGATCTCTCAACTCCATCGTTCCTCCTCCTGCCAGGGCAGCCGGGCCACCTCGGGGGACGGCCACGCGGGCAAGCCACCCTGCCCGGTCGGTTCGATGCCCGCTGTCTGGATCATCGCCAGCACCTGCCCGGCCAGGCGTGGCGCCAGCGCCAGCTTGGTCGGCCAGGCGGTAATCACCCCGTCCTGTTCGTGTGCAAAGGTGTTATCGGGGCGAGTGCCATCGGGCATCTTCGGCTCGGCGCGATCGATCGGCAGGCAAGCCCATTGCACGCCCGTCACATCCAGCCAAGGAAACAGTTCGGCCAGTTCGGCGCGGGCGGCGGCGATCTGTTCGCCATCAGCACGCCCGACGCCCTGCTCGGCAATCTGCCCACCCAGATACCACACGATCCGCCCCTGACGGTCTTCATGGCTGGTGATGGTGATGCGCGGATTGGCGCTGGGGCCAAGGCAGTGGGCATAGAGCATGCCGGGCAGTGGCTGTCCGGGGCCACCGCGCAGCATCACCATATTCAACGGGCGTAATTGCATCATCGGCTGGGCATAACCGCACTGGGCCAGCAAGGCGGCATTTCCCGCACCGGCGGCCAGTACCACGCGCCTTGCCAGCAGGCCTTCGCTGCCCCCCGGCGGGATGATCCGCCAGCCCTCGGCGTGCCGATTGAGCTGCCAGCCATGCGGGCCAGCAAAGATAGATGGCCGCACTGGCGCGGCCAGGGTCTGGATCAGTGAGGCGGTGTCCAGCACCGGCTCATCGAGCCGGTACACCTGACCTTTGAAGGCCGGATCGCGTAACACCTCGGGGCGGGCCTCCCCCTCCACGGTTTGGGTGCGGCTGCGCATCAGCCTGCTGGCAAAAAAACCTGCCAGCCGCGAACCAACACTTTCGGTGGACCAGAGATACTGGTGGGGAGAGAGCAACCTGGTCTGGCGAAGATTGATCTCTCCCTCACCAGCCAGACAGGCACGCCAGATCGGTGGCATCGCAGCAATGGCCTCGGAGGAGCCGGTCAGCTTTCCGGTCAGTGCATACTTGGTGCCGCCGTGGATGATTCCCTGGGCATAGCGGGTCTGGCCAGATCCGAGGGCATCACTTTCCAGCAATACCGCCTGATAGCCCTTTGCGCAGACGATTAAGCAACCACAGCCCGGCCACACCGCCACCGAAGATCGCCACATCGACCGAAAGTATTTTCATTCGGCAGACCTGTGAAAAGACGGTTTCGCGCCAAGGCACAAAGACGCCAAGAAAGAAGATCGATCAACTTTTTCAGGCTTTATAAAAGTCGTCGTATCATGGACAAAACATCCGCAGATAACGGCTGTTCTTTTACTTTGCGCCTTGGTGCCTTTGCGCGAGAACAATTTGCCCAAGAACAAGATCGTCATTCCCCGGACGACCTGCCTTCCGAGGAACGGATCGCGCCAATGATGCTGGTGGTGGAGACGTTCTCTACATAACTCATCACCTGCACCCGGCCACCGGCGGCCCGCACGCAGTCACCACCGGGGATCTTCTCCGGCTGATTATCGCCGCCCTTGACCAGGATATCCGGCAACACGCGGCAAATCAGCCGGGTCGGGGTGTCCTCATCAAAGCCAATCACCCAATCGACGCAGTCCAGCGCCGCCAGCACGCGCATCCGGCGTGCCTGGGTATTGACCGGACGCTCCGGCCCTTTCAGGCGACTGACCGAGGCATCGTCATTGACCGCGACGATCAGCCGATCGCCCAGACGTGCCGCCTCTTCCAGATAGGTGACATGGCCAGCATGCAGGATATCGAAACAGCCATTGGTCATCACCACGGTCTCTCCGTGCGCCTTGGCCTCCTGCACCAACGCTACCAGCTTGTCCTCATCGACCATGCCCTGTTCCATCTCATCCTGCTCGCGCATCGCGCGGCGGATCTCCGGCACCGATACCGTGGCGGTGCCCAGCTTGCCGACCACCACCCCGGCGGCCAGATTGGCCAGCATCGTCGCCTGCAACAGATCCTGTCCGGCAGCCAGCGCGGCGGCCAAAGTCGAGACCACGGTATCGCCAGCACCCGTAACATCGAAGACCTCACGGGCGCGGGTGGGGATATGTACCGGAAGGGCATCCTGTTGCAGCAGGGTCATGCCCTTCTCGCTACGGGTGATCAACAATGCCTCCAGTTGCAGCTCACGGCGCAGCACCTCGCCCTTGCTGGCGACCTCATCATCATTGGCGCAGGGGCCGACCACCGCTTCAAACTCGTTCATGTTCGGGGTGATCAGGGTCGCCCCACGATAGCAGGAAAAATCACTGCCCTTGGGATCGACCAGCACCGGCTTGCCAGCGGCACGTGCGGCAGCGATCATCGCCGGGGCGCCACGCAAGGCCCCCTTGCGGTAATCGGACATCACCACCACGTCGCAATCCGGCAGGGTATGGCAAAAGCGCTGATGCAGTCCCAGGCCGTCATAACCGGGGAAGCCGTCCTCGAAATCGAGACGAATCAACTGCTGGTGGCGGCTCAGCACGCGCAGCTTGGTCACCGTGGCCTGCCCCTCGATGCGCTCAAAATGGCACTCCACATCGTGTTGTAGCAGGATCCGCGCCAGCGCATCGGCTGCCTCGTCATAACCGGTCAGCCCCAGCACCGCCACCTTGCCGCCCAGTGCCGCGATATTCAGCGCCACGTTGCCGGCCCCGCCGGCACGCTCCTCGATCTCGCCCACCCGCACCACCGGTACCGGGGCCTCCGGCGAGATACGCGAGGTATCGCCGTGCCAATAGCGATCCAGCATCAGATCGCCGACCACCAGGACGGTGGAAGCCTCAAAGGCAGGGATCTGGATAATCTTCATTGTTTCAGCACAAACTCCGCACTGCAGTAGGGGCAACGGGCCTTGCCGGCTTCATCCGGATGCAGGTAGACCAGCGGGTGGGAATTCCAGTGTCCGGTACCGGGCACCGGACAGCGCATCGGCAACTCACTGGCACTGACCTCATAGCGGCGCACCGCATTGGCCTGTCGTTCTGCATTCATCTCCGCGCTCATCGTCTCCCCCTCATCAGATGTGGCTCAGCCACTCTGGATGCAGGTTCTTGCGACCATGCACTACATCAAAATACATCGCCTGCAACTTTTCAGTAACCGGCCCACGCTTGCCGTCACCGATAGCACGATTGTCCACCTCGCGGATCGGGGTGACCTCGGCGGCAGTGCCGGTAAAGAAGGCCTCGTCGGCGATATACACCTCATCGCGGGTGATGCGCTTTTCGCGGATCTCCAGGCCGATCTCCTTGGCCAGACGGAAGATGGTGTTGCGGGTGATGCCATCCAGCGCCGAGGTCAGATCCGGGGTGAACAGGATCCCGTCGCGCACCAGGAAGATGTTCTCGCCGCTGCCTTCGGCGACATAGCCTTCGTTATCCAGTAGCATCGCCTCGTCATAACCGCAGGCGATTGCCTCCTGCAGGGCCAGCATTGAGTTCATGTAGTTGCCGTTGGCCTTGGCCTTGCACATGGTGATGTTGACATGGTGACGGGTATAGGAGGAGGTGCGGATACGGATCCCCTTCTCCATCCCCTCAGCTCCCAGATAGGCGCCCCACGACCAGGCCGCCACCATCACATGCACCTTGAGGTTGTCGGCGCGCAGGCCCATGCCTTCGGAGCCAAAGAAACACATCGGGCGGATATAGGCCGATTCGAGGTTATTCTCGCGCACCGCGGCCAGTTGCGCCTGGTTGAGGGTGTCCTTATCAAAGGGCATCGGCATATTGAGGATATGGGCCGAACGGAACAGGCGATCGGTATGCTCATGCAGGCGGAAGATCGCGGTGCCCTGCTCGGTCTTGTAGGCGCGCACGCCCTCGAACACCCCCATGCCGTAGTGCAGGGTATGGGTCAGCACATGGATTTTGGCTTCACGCCAGGGAACCATCTTGCCGTCCAGCCAGATGACGCCGTCACGGTCGTCCATCGTCATGGTCTTGCTCTCCTCAACAATATAGAGTGGTTTTCCGTCAGTCTTTTACGAATATCAATCGGCCTGCGCATGTTCCGATATCATCAGAGCCTGCCACAACCGTTGCACCGCCGCCCGCTCATCACAAAATTCACTATCATCCACCAGCCCCGGCAGTTCCTGCAATGCCAACTGATGCACACGCTGGCGATAGGCCCGGAAGGCCTCGCACAGCAAGCGGCTGTCCGCCTCGCTGATACGCCCGCAGGCGGCCAGCGTTTCCAGCAGGCGGATGTTGTCGCTGTAGCGCAACAGCGCCGGCTCTTGCCGAGCCCAGGCCAGAACCGCATATTGCACCATAAATTCGATATCGGCGATACCGCCGCGATCCTGTTTGAGGTCAAATTTTCCCGGCTCGGCCTTGCTGAGCTGGCTGCGCATCTTTTCACGCATCTCACACACCTCCCGGCGCAAGGTCGGCAGCTCGCGCTCACGCACCAGGATCGCCTCGCGCAACTGCCGGAAGGCCTCGGCAATCCCGGCGTCACCGCTCAGGATCCGCGCCCGCACCAGCGCCTGATGTTCCCAGGTCCAGGCATGTTGGCGCTGATAGTCGGCGAAGGCATCGATATTGCTGACCAGCAGGCCCGAGGCGCCACTGGGGCGCAGCCGGGTATCGACCTCGTAGAGCACCCCGGCCGGGGTACGGGTGTTGAGGATGTGGATCATGCGCTGGCCCAGACGGGCATAGAAGACCGCATTGTCGACCGGCTTGGCACCAGTGGTCATGCGGCCGCTGCTCTCGGCACTGTGCAGGAACACCAGATCCAGATCCGAGCCATAACCCAGCTCCAGTCCTCCCAGCTTGCCGTAGGCAATCACCGCAAAGCCAGTGTCACAGACCCGGCTGTCACCGCACAGCGGACGGCCATGTCGGGCCACCAGATGACGCCAGGCCAGGTCGAAGGCCGCCTCGATCATCACCTCGGCGATCTCGCTGAGGTGATCGCTCACTACCATCAAGGGTACCGCCTGCATCACATCGGCGGCGGCCACGCGCAAGACCGCCGCCTGCTTGATGCGGCGCAATACTTCCATCTGCGCCTCCACATCTTCCGGATCGAGCGACAACAGCCGCTGGCGCACCTCGTTCTGAATACTCTCGCGCGAAGGTGGCCGGTAGAGACTTCGCGGGTCGAGCAACTCATCCAGCAGTTGTGGATAGCGGCTCAGGTGGTGGGCAATCCATGGGCTGGCGTCACACAAGTGCACCAGTTGCGACAGGGCCATCGGATTTTCCACCAGCAAGGCGACATAGGCACTGCGCCGTCCGATGGTTTCCAATAACTGCAACAGGCGAACCAGCGTAGCATCCGGGTGATTTGCCGCCCCTACCGCACCAATTAGCAACGGCACCAGATGGTTCATGCGGCTACGCCCCTGAGCGCTCATGCCCAGATAGGCACGACCCTTGCGCAGGGCCTGGATCAACCGGTACGACTCACGGCCATCGGCAAAACCGGCCTGTTGCAAGGCTGCAATGGCCGTATCCTCATCCAGCAGCCCCTGCCAGACCCCGGTCAGATCGAGGCTATCGCCCTCAGCATGTTCAGTTTGCGGGGCGGCAAATACCTGCTCAAAATGCTCGTGCACCAGGCGCATGTGATCGCGCAGGATGGCCTCGAAGCCCGCCCAGTCGGCAAAGCCCATCGACCAGGCCAGGCGTGCGCGTCCCTCCTCATCGGTGGGCAGCAGGTGGGTCTGCTGATCGGCATATTCCTGCAAGTGGTGTTCAACATCACGCAGGAAGAGATAGGCCTCGACCAGCTCATCGACCACAAAATCCGGCAGCAGCTCAAAGCCACGCAGGGCCTCCAGTACCGAGAGGATGCGCCGTACCTGCAGGGTGGCCTCACGCCCGCCGCGGATCAACTGAAAGGCCTGGCCGATAAACTCCACCTCACGGATCCCGCCCGCCCCGAGCTTGACATTGTCTGCCATACCCTTGCGCTGCACCTCGCGCACGATCATCGCCTTCATCTCGCGCAGCGACTCGAAAACCCCAAAGTCGATGTATTTGCGGTACATAAAGGGCTTGAGGCGTGTCATCAGCTCGGCTCCGGCCTGCCGGTCACCGGCCACCACCCGCGCCTTGATCATCGCGTAGCGTTCCCACTCGCGCCCGTGTACCTGGTAATACTCCTCCATGGCATCGAAGCTAAGCGCCAGGGCGCTGCTCTCGCCGAACGGGCGCAGGCGCATATCGACGCGAAACACAAAGCCATAGGCGGTATTGACATCCAGACTGCGGATCAGCGCCTGACCCAGCTTGATAAAATATTCCTGGTTGCTGATGCAGCGCCGCCCGCCTTGGGTCTCGCCATCCTCGGGGTAGGCGAAGATCAGATCCACGTCCGAGGAAAAATTGAGCTCATGGGCGCCCAGTTTGCCCATACCGATCACCACCAGTTGCTGTGGTGTGCCAGCGGAATCGCAGGGGATCCCCCACTGCTCGCCAAGCCAGCCATGCAGTCGCGCCACCGCCACGTCGATACAGGCATCGGCCAATGCCGAGAGATCGGTGGTGGTCGCCACCATATCAGCGTAGCCGGCCAGGTCGCGCCAGGCGATACGTACCATCTCCCGTTTGCGCAGCTTGCGCAGCCGCTCACCCAACTGCTGTTCGTTGCCACAGTCTGCCAGAGCGGCCTCCACACGCTGCCGAAGCGCTTCCCTGCCATACTCGCGGTGCAGGTCGCCACTCGCCAGCAGCTCGGGCAACAGGGTGCTATCACGCAGACAGGATTGGGCGACAAACTCACTCAGCACCCAGACCTTGATGATCTCCGCCGGCAAGGCGCCACCCTCCGCGCCCAGTGCCGGGAGTGTCCCGGTGAGTTGCTCGAGCAGGCGCGCGGCGCGGGGGTGTAGCGGTTCAGGCAGGTCGGGAAGCAGCGAAGTGGCTATCATGTGGTTTCATTCGGTTAAACGGGCAACAAGCGACAAGATACAGGGAAAAAGCCACCACTATCCACCCTTTCCCTGCCATCCTGTCGTTTGCTACGACCTTGCTAATGCCCGAACGTTTCATAAATTCGCGCGATAATCGCGCAGGATATTGATTGTCCAGTGCATTTGCCGAAGGAGTGGTGTAGTTATTCATACACCCGATTGAGGGAAATGTGCTGGGCAATCAAGAGACTAGCGAGGGCGCGTGTAATTTATGAAATATTCGGGCTAATACCCCCACAAACCCTCCAGCATCGTCTCCAGGCCGGCAAAGGTAGCATTGTCCGCCGCCTCGAAGTGCGGAATATTTAGCGCCGCCAGCATGGCACGGCCCGCCTCGCTCTGGTGGGCATCCAGCAGTGCCTGGCGTAGCGCCGCACGCATTTCCGGACTGACCCGCGCACTGGCGGAAAATCCCGGTGCCGGCAACTGCTCGGTCGTGTACAGCGGCATCAGCTCAGGATAGGCCGACACCAGCGGCGATGGCACCATCGCACCGACCGCCCGCCCCGCCAGCACGGCCTGGATCGCCTCAACATGGGTATCGACCTGCAGATACTCCGGCTGACGCATGGGATTGGAATAGATCTGATCGAGGCTCAGGGTACCCAGGGAGGGGGATGGCTGGGTCGCGATAGCGCGGCCAATCAACTCGCTGGGTTCAAACATCATATGATCAACGTGAGCCACCAGGGTAAAACTCAGGACATCCGGCATCTTGCCCAATACCGTATAGCCCATTTTGGCCGTGCGATAGGCGGTAAAGGTCGGCCCATCCAGCACCAGATCATAAGCCTCGCGGCGCATCAATTGCCAATGGGCTAGGCTGTGGGCGCTGGCCTCGAGCCGGATCCGCTGCCCGGTGGCCTGACTGAGGTAATCCACCACTGGCCGGTAGGTATCGATCGCCTGTTGCTGGGCAAGCCCCAGGTTGATCGTCAAGGTCAGGCCATCAGCCTT
>OBJA01001329.1_pt1 | contig 17428 bp, 18 predicted proteins | sample 1519751 | NCBI WGS metagenome assembly OBJA01 (sample SAMEA3881238, study PRJEB22517) | soil metagenome | biome: lake sediment; feature: soda lake sediment; material: sediment, water from around vicinity | place: India | collected 2013-12-23 | depth 3 m | reverse complement strand
TTACGTTATGCTTATTCGCCTCCGCTATGACTATGGACCCAGCAGCTACTAAAGTTTCCTTATTAGCTAACGCTACGGTTTTTCCAGATTGAATAGCGGCTAGAGTAGGTCGAATTCCAGCAGCCCCTACAGCTGCGGAGACTAAAGTGTCATAACCGCCTCGTGCCGCAAGTTCCTTAATGCCTTCTGGACCGGCTAATATCTCACCATTCCAGCCTTGCAAGGCCAGTCGCAACTGGTGTATAAGGCTTTTATCCCCCAAAGCGATTAATTCAGGCCGATATTTATGAACTTGTTCTGCAAGTATATTTACATTTCTTTGTGCAGTTAAACCTACCACCCGAAAATCGGGTAATTGATCAACTACATCTAGTGTCTGTCGACCAATAGACCCCGTTGATCCGATAATACTAATAGCGTGCATAAGACACCTCGTTTAAAGAAAAATCAATTGCTAGAATTCCCGAACTTCCCATGTGGGAAGGTTCCGAATAATTGTTCGCAACATAACAATGACCAAAGGTCCTAGTAATATTCCTATCAAGCCAAAATGATTAATACCAATATATATACCTACTAATGATAATAATGGGTGGATCCCTAAATCCCTACCTAATATCTTTATCTCAGCCCACTCACGCATTATTAATAGGAATATTGAAACAACCAAAAGAATAACGGCAAACCACCAGTCTCCAGTTATTATAGACCAACCTGCCCAAGGAAACAATATGGCACCCGGTCCAACCATTGGTATGGGTTCTAAAAAACCCGCTAGTAACCCAATTAACCAAGCATTTGGATAACCGAATAAAGTTAACACACTTCCAATTAAAATAAAGGCCCATGTCATCATGGTCATTTCTAGCCTTACCCAACCTAATATAGTTCGAATTAGATCTTTGCTTAATCTTTTAACCAACCTTCTCCAACCTTTAGGTATATAACGTGAAATCAACTCTAACCAGTACTCTTTGTCTCGAGCAAAATAAAAGGCGGATATTCCAGCGATTATTAGAACACCAACGACGCGGGGCAGTTTTTCTAATACTCCAATAATAGACAGTGCAAACCGGGTCAAAACACCCATTGAATTTTCGACAATTGTTATTATTACTTGATTCATCTCTTCCGTTAATGAATTTTGCCACCGTTGAAGCGATTTACTTAAGAAGAGAGAAAAGTCTTTTGCTCTTTCGAGTAAACGTGGTAAATCTCCTATTAAATCCCGAACTTCTGAGTAGGCTCCAATCACAGCCAATGATATTATAATTCCAAGTAAGATAAATCCGAAGGCAATTGTAGTGAAAGTGGCTAATGTTCTGGACCATCTCCATCTTTGCTCAATAAACTTAATCATAGGGTCAGCCAGTGCCGATATCAATAAACCAAGTATAAAAGGGCTAATCAAATAAAACGCAAACCTAGCACCTAAATAAAACACGGCGATCCAAATAAATAATAGAATCCACCGCTTAACTCGCACTAACTTCGCTCCCTTAAATACATCTACATAAAACACACTACGAAATAGAGATTTTTGGATTATAGTAGGATTAATTTCTGAGCCAAAGTAAAGCGACATAATAGATGAATGGAGCAATAAAAAGGAGACTGTCAAATCGATCCAAGACTCCTCCGTGACCTGGGAGAAATTGTCCGGAGTCTTTTATTTTGGCTCCCCGTTTTATTAGAGATTCAAAAAGATCTCCACATTGCCCAATAATAATCGCTATAGGTGATATTAAGATCCATGGCATCAAAGGAAGTTGGGCCCAAATCAAATAACCAATACCGAGCAATGTTCCAATTATCAGGCCACCAATAGCACCCTCCAAACTTTTTTTCGGGCTAACACGGGGAGCTAATCGATGACGGCCCCAAGTCGAACCGATAAAATAAGCACCAGTATCACTGCCCCAAGTAATGGCATAAGAAAAAATGACTAAATGAAGTCCATAAGGTTCCGGAAGATTACGTATTAATATGATATATGATAGTAGTACTCCAGGATAGACCAAACCCAACAAAGCCGCGCCAGTTTTTACTAGAGCAACCTGAGTTTCTTCCTGTACAAGCTCACGCAAGAGAATTACAAAGAGGAAAACAATGATCGACATACCAACCAGGCCAAAAGGTCCAGTTTCCCATCCCCTCTGCAATTGGCTCATTAGCATTAAGATAAATACCAAGCCTGGGGATACTATTAGTGGTAACGGCAGGTCAATATCCATACTCTTGACCAATCGCTGATATTCCCAAGAGCCAAGTAAAACTAGAAAACCAAGTCCAGCAGCTAACCATAGTCCTCCGCAATACGTTAGCCAAATCAAAACGGCAGCTCCCAATAATCCTGATATAACCCGTTTTTTCATGTTTTATCTCCTTTGACTAGCCCAAAGCGGCGATCACGTCGCAGATAATCATCCAGGGCATTTAGAAGTTTATCTTGATGGAAATCCGGCCAAAGGACATCAGTGAAGTAGAACTCCGTGTATGCACTCTGCCAAATAAGAAAATTACTAAGACGAAGTTCACCACTGGGGCGAATAAGTAGATCTGGATCAGGAATGCCATTTGTCAACAGATATTCAGACAGAACATCCTCATCTATCTGGTCGATTGATAGTTCTCCAGATTGAGCCCGCTCAACAATCCGTCTACAAGCATTGATAATTTCTGCTCGCCCACCATAGTTTAAGGCCAAATTCAATTGCATGGAATCATTGCCAGCAGTCAACTTCTCCATCCGATCCATCAACTCTAGCAAGCTAGAATTCAGATTCTGGCGAAATCCAATGAAACGGAGACGAATATTATTTTGATGAAGTTCTAAGATCTCATTCTCCAATGCATGTTTGAAAAGATTCATAAGAAACTCTACTTCCATAACTGGACGGCGCCAATTCTCTGTAGAGAATGCAAATAGAGTTAAATGGGAAATGCCCAAATCAGCTGCAGCTTTAGTAATCTCTTTTACTCTTTGTAAACCCTCATGGTGACCTGCAGTCCGAGGGAGTCCCCGTTTTTGGGCCCACCTACCATTGCCATCCATGATAATGGCCACATGCTTTATTGCTGAGAAGTCTCTGTCTATTGTCTCTTTTTTGCTGGTTTGATTAATGAATAAGTCTCTTATTCTAATCCATGGATTTTTCATCAGACTTCCATAATCTCCTGCTCTTTATGGTTTAAGAGCTTGTCTATCTCTGCAATATACTTATCTGTCAACTTTTGCGCGTCATCAATGGCTTTCTTAACTTCATCCTCTGGTGTTTTTGCTTCTTTCTCTAAAGCTTTTATTTTCTCATTGGCGTCACGACGTAAATTGCGGATGATAATTCGTTTCTCTTCCGCTTCTTTCTTAACAAGTTTTACTAATTCTTTTCTTCTTTCTTCGGTTAACTGAGGAATTGACAAACGAATTACAGCTCCATCATTTGATGGATTTAAACCCAGATCGGATTTTAAGATAGCTTTTTCTACAGCGCTAAAAATAGATTTATCCCAAGGCTGAATAACGATCATCCTAGGTTCAGGAACAGAGATATTTGCCAATTGGGTCAAAGGTGTCTCTGTGCCATAATAATCGACGTGAACACGTTCAAGGATGGAAGGATTGGCACGGCCAGTTCGCACGGCGGCAAAGTCTCTCTTGGTCGCTTCAATGACTCCTTTCATATGTTGCTCCGTTTCGTTTAAAAGCTCTTTAATCATTCATCTTTACCTCCTCTGACAAATGTTCCTATCTTTTCGCCTTGAATAATTCGGCGGATATTTCCTGATTCCATGATATTAAAGACGATGATTGGTATTTTATTATCCATGCAAAGTGATGTTGCAGTGGAATCCATCACACTTAAGCGTCGCTTCAATACCTCCATGAAATCAAGATCATCGTATTTCTTTGCCATCGGGTCCTTCTTCGGGTCTGCATCGTAAACACCGTCTACTTTTTTTGCCATTAATATAATCTCTGCATCAACTTCGGCGGCACGCAAAGCAGCGGTCGTGTCTGTAGAAAAGAAAGGATTGCCCGTACCAGCAGCGAAAATAACTACTCTATTCTTTTCTAAATGTCTCATTGCACGACGACGAATATAAGGTTCAGCAATTTCCCGCATTTCAATTGCTGTTTGTACCCTAGTTTCCATTCCAACTTTTTCGAAGGCGTCTTGTAGCGCTAAGGCGTTAATAACTGTTGCCAACATTCCCATATAATCCGCGGTAGTCCGATCCATTCCTTTATGACTGCCAGCTAACCCTCTCCAGAAATTACCGCCACCAACAACAACTGCGATCTGAACTCCGAGATCAAATACTTCTTTTGTCTGTTGAGCTATACTCACTAAAATATCGGGGTCGATTCCAAAACCTTTCTCTCCTGCTAACGCCTCTCCACTAAACTTCAAAACAATTCTCTTATATTTTGGTTCTTGCAACCCAAATACCTCCAGTTCATATTATGTTCGCCTCAATCCCCGATGACTCCTTCTATCTGGAACCGGTTTCCACTAAGATATGAAAAAAATGTTTATGCATTTAAAAAAAGGAACACCGCCGGGTGTTCCTCCATGAGTCAGCTTTTGATCTGAGACATAACCTCGGACGCAAAATCATCTTGACGTTTCTCTAATCCCTCGCCTTTTTCAAAGCGGACATAAGAGACGACGTCCACAGTATCACCTAAGTTCTGTCCAACCTCGGACAGTAATTTGCTTATTGTTTTATCGCTATCTTTAATATATATCTGCTCAACAAGACAGATTTCTTTGTAGTACTTCTCTACCCGACCAATCACAATTTTTTCGGCTATCGCCTCAGGTTTACCTTCTTCCATTGCTTGGGCCTTAAAGATTGATTTTTCGCGTTCCAACGCTTCGGAAGGAACCTGTTCTCTACGGACATAATCGGGACGAGCAGCAGCTACTTGCATCCCCAGATCTCTAGCTAGAGCTAATAATTCGGGCTTTTCCGCAGTTGAAGCCTGGCCACAAGAAACCTGCGCAATTACGCCGATCTTGCCACCCATATGAATATAAGACTCAACTGTACCATGACCTTCAACGGCCAAGCGAGCAAAACGCCGAACATTCATATTTTCACCAATTGTAGCAACCAACTCAGTGATCGTTTCTTTTACTGTTTGACCGGAACTCATCACTAAATCATATAATGCTTTAGCTCCTGGTTGCTCATCGGAAGTAACAACTTTAGGATCTTGTTCAGCGACGATTTTTGCTACTTCATTTGTGAAATCAATGAACGCAGGATTTTTTGCCACAAAATCAGTTTCACTGTTCACCTCTACCAAAGCGCCAACCCGATGGTCTGGTGCCACATAGGCGGTAACAAGTCCTTCAGCGGCAATACGCCCGGATTTTTTGGCCGCAGCTGCAAGCCCTTTCTCCCGCAAGAAGTCGATGGCCTTATCCAAATCCCCGCCTGTTTCATTCAGGGCTTTTTTACAGTCCATCATTCCCGCGCCCGTTCGTTCCCGCAACTCTTTAACCATGGAAGCGGAAATCTCCATTATGTATACCTCCTGTCTTCTTTGGATAGAAAAAGGGTGAGACAAAGCCTGTCTGTCTCACCCCAATGTTTACATCTCGGCGGCTTCGTCTTGGTCTTCTTCGGTCACTTCGACCATTCCATCGCCTTCATCCAGCTGTTCGCCCTGTCGGCCTTCGATGATAGCGTCAGCCATTTTTCCGGCCAGAAGTCTAACAGCGCGGATGGCATCATCGTTTCCGGGGATTACGTAGTCAACTTCATCGGGATCACAGTTAGTATCCACAATAGCAACTATGGGAATCTCCAGTTTACGAGCCTCCGCCACAGCAATCCGCTCTTTGCGCGGATCAACAATGAAGATGGCGTCAGGAATACGGTTCATATCTCGGATACCAGAGAGAAACTTCTCCAACCGTGTCCGTTCCTTCTCAAGCTCCAAAACTTCTTTCTTTGGTAAAACTTCATAAGAACCATCTGTAGCCATGCTCTCAATCTTCTTCAAGCGTTCCACGCGAGAACGAATGGTTCGAAAGTTAGTAAGCAATCCGCCTAGCCAACGTTGAGAGACGTAGTACATACCACATCGGGAAGATTCTTCTTTAATCGCATCTTGAGCTTGTTTCTTAGTACCTACAAAAAGAATCGTTCCCCCGTCAGCAGAGACACTCTTAATGAAGTTGTAAGCTTCTTCAACCTTCTTTACAGTCTTTTGGAGGTCGATGATGTAGATGCCGTTGCGTTCAGTGAAGATGAATTGGGACATCTTTGGATTCCAACGGCGTGTCTGGTGACCAAAATGAACGCCCGCTTCTAGCAATTGTTTCATCGATATAACTGCCATAGGGTATTCACCTCCTTCCCATCGGTTTGTTTCCTCCGCATTCTTCATCCCGCGACTTAACCCGCAGGGGGCAACCTAAGTCGAAGTCAGCATGCGTGTGGGATAAACACCAGATTGTAGTATATCATAAACATCAGGAGCAGACAAGAGAATAATCGCAATTTGTCGGTCGCTTTGCTTGTTTACGTTCAACGACAGGCAACTGTCGACTTACGATCAACGAATCTATTTCCCTTGTACCGTTATTGGCAAAGATAGCCATCTATAAGCTTGGAATTTGAATGTTTTTCCAACCACTTCATCTTGAAGAGTTTTCTTGACAAATCCATATGATGCTTGACTTATTTCATTTACATAGGGTTCTAATTGCATATCATCTACAGTCTTATTGACAGCAGTCTCCGCCATGGTCTGAAATTCTTCTTTAAAAACTTTCGTTGCTTCATGAGGAAGCGGAAATATTCCGTTGCCAATTTGAATGCTTACCTGATCGAAATCATCCATATTTGCAGCGATTGCCTTTGGAACTTCTTCTTTTACTTTTGCTAAAATATTGGGTAACTCTTTGGCGACTTCACTTTTTACCCTTTCTCTAACTTGTCCAGCCAGTACTTCTTGGTCAATTGAAATGTTGACGCCATTAATCTGAATAAAATAATAGCCAAATAACGTTAGCAAAAAAACTGTACAAAATACTCCAGTAAAGATACCAATCCAAAACCTACTTCCCTCTCTACCTTTCACACCTATTGACTTCATTTATTCGGCCCCCTCTTGTCAATGCTGGGACAAACTTCCTATTTGATATTATTCCAAAGAAACCAGTAAGTATGACAACTTAACTTACCTCTTTCGCTCTAGCTCTAGTATTTATTAGGGATGTTAAAAGAGGATGTCTTTTATTCAGTAAGACATCCTCTTCTTAGTTTGAGAGACCAATTCATAGTTTAAGAGACCAATTCGATCCCTTTATTAACCGCCTGTTCATTGAGTGGCAATAGATTATGTCTATGTGCCGGTAAGACCTTCTTTAATGCCGTCATAATATTGTCAACTGTAACAACCTTGGTTGCTGCAAGTAAAGCTCCTAACGCGACCATATTAGCAACTCTTAGTTCTCCTAATTCTGAGGCAATATCATTGGCTGGAACAGCGATCAACTTAACATCGGTGCGGCTCGGCTTGATATCGATGAGAGAAGAATTGTAGATAATAAACCCACCGGGCTTGACCTTGTCTTGGAACTTCTCAAGAGAAGGTCGGTTCATTGCAACTAATGCGTGTGGCTGAGACACCACTGGCGAGCCGACAATTCCATCAGAGACAACTACAGAACAGTTAGCTGTTCCACCCCTCATTTCAGGACCATAGGAAGGGAACCAAGAAACATTAAGACCCGCATTCATTCCTCCATAAGCCACCAGTTGGCCGATGAGCATTACGCCTTGTCCACCAAATCCGGCAAAAATTGCTTCAAGCTCCAACCTTGCTCACCTCCTCTGGTGATCTAAATACACCAAGTGGGTAATGCTTAATCATATTCTCTTCTAACCAGTTTAAGCTATCTTTCGGAGACATTCCCCAGTTGGTCGGGCAGGTTGACAATACCTCTACCATAGAAAATCCAAGTCCCTGTATCTGGACCTCAAATGCTTTTTTAATTGCTTTCTTGGCGTTTATAATGTTCTTTGGATCGTGAACACTAACACGGGATATATATGCAGGCCCTTGTAGTGTCGCCAACATCTCAGATACCCGGATCGGAAATCCTACCGTTTCAGTATCACGACCATAGGGTGATGTTGTAGTCTTCTGCCCAGGCAATGTAGTGGGAGCCATCTGGCCTCCGGTCATACCATAAATGGCGTTATTTACAAATATTACAGAAATTTTCTCTCCACGAGTAGCAGCATGGATAATCTCAGCCGCTCCAATGGACGCCAGATCACCGTCACCCTGATAGGTAAAGACTACATTCTTTGGTAGCACGCGTTTAATCCCTGTGGCAACCGCTGGGGCTCTTCCATGAGCTGCCTGATGAAAGTCAACATTAAAATAATCATATGCCAAAACCGCACACCCTACCGGGGCCACACCGATGGTCTTCTCCTCCACGTCCAACTCGTCAATGGCCTCAGCCACTAATCGGTGAATAATACCATGGGTACACCCGGGGCAATAATGGAGTTTGCGGTCGGTGCTCGCATTTGGACGACCAAAAACGCGTTCCATCTTAACTAACCCCTCCTTTTTCAGAAATATTTCATGATCTCCTGATAAATATCATTTACTGAAGGAATTCCTCCGTTTAATTTTCCAAAGAACTTCACAGAAGAATCGTTGTTAACGGCAAGTCTAACGTCCTCCACCATTTGTCCAGCGCTCATCTCAGCCACTAATAATTTCTTACCAGAGGCTACTATATCTTGAAGCTGACGCGAGGGGAAAGGCCAAAGCGAAACTGGTCGGAAAAGTCCAACCTTCTTGCCTTCCTGACGAGCTTGGGAGATCGCGGACTTGGCAACACGAGATGTGGTACCATAGGCAACTACCACTAATTCAGCGTCATCAAGATCGTAGGTTTCGTATCTTACTTCGGCTGCGGCAATCTTTTCATATTTAGCCTGAAGGTTTTTGTTAATTATTTCTAAGTGTTCTCCTAAAATGCCTAGACTGTTTATAATGTTTGGCTTCCGGTCCGTCGTCCGACCCGTAGTAGCCCAAGGTTTCTTTGGTAATAGCTCCGGGTCTACTGGTTCTTTATCAAAGCTGACCGGCTCCATCATCTGACCTAATATAGCGTCTGCTAAAATCATCACTGGATTTCGGTACTGATCAGCCAGGTCAAATGCGTTTCCTACCAAGTCAACCATCTCTTGAACAGACCAAGGCGCCAAAACAATCAAATGATAATCACCGTGTCCTCCACCTTTTGTGGCTTGAAAATAATCAGCTTGGGGCGGCGTTAATCCACCAAGACCAGGACCGCCACGAGCCACGTTGACTATAACACATGGCACTTCTGCGGTGGCAATGTAAGAGATACCCTCTTGTTTGAGACTAATTCCTGGGCTGGAAGATGAAGTCATAACTCTTCCACCTGAACCACCCGCACCATACACCATATTAATGGCGCTTACTTCACTTTCAGCTTGGAGAAAAACACCACCGACTTTAGGCATCTGTCGAGACATATACTCGGGAATTTCGTTTTGTGGAGTAATCGGGTAACCAAAAAAGTATCGACAGCCAGCACGAATTGCTCCTTCTGCGATTGCTTCATTACCCTTCATCATTACACGTTCGGTCAAATTACTAAACCCCCAATCTAATAATGTTTAAGAAATCAATGCCTGTTTTGATTAAATATAGGGAGTATACGAGAAATTCGAAGATGTGAAGGCACTGTTTATTAAGATAAATAGTAGCATAATATAACTCTCTATCTTCAGATGTAGGCAACTATTTTCTACTTATGCACTTCTATAACACAATCCGGGCACATTCGTGCGCAAAACGCACATCCGATGCAGCTATCTTGATCTACTACTTCAGCGGGACGATAACCCTGAGCATTAAAATTCTCCGCTAATCGCACGATATTCTTAGGGCAAACGGAGATACAGAGTTCACAACCTTTGCAACGTTCTGTATCGAATATAACTTTCGCCATTCTAGTCGACCCTCCTCTCTGTATATTGACATTACCCCAACCAGACTGGACGCAAATAGAGTTTCATAGGCAATAATGGAATCCCATCAGCCTTCTCTTTTGGACAATCAGTAGAAATGGTCCGCCAAACGATTGGTAAATTCCCCCGTTCGGCAACAATTGATATTAACTTTCGGCCCCATTCACGATCAGAGAGCGTTGTTTGCCAACCCATATTAGTATTATCTATAAGTCCAGTTATCTTTAGACGAGATGCTGTCTCTAATCGGGAGATCATATCTGAAACAAACTCTGGATCGCCAGTTTCTGGACGGAAAGGGTTTATAACCATCCAAAGATCATATTTTTTCTGTTGAATTTGTTGTTGAAAACGACCCAGCGCTCTGGCTCCTGCCGGATCTCCCCCTACATCGACAACTGTATTCATCGCTGGGTTCTCTAATAAGGAAAAGATTTTAGGGGATAATGCAGGAATATCTGCAGTTTCCAAACCGATATGGGAAGAAATAACAGGAATGCCTTGCGACTCAAAACTTTCCCTAAGATCTCTAGAGCGGAAATATGGGTTAACAATATCAAGATCCACTATACCAACTCTATTTCCTTGGCTCTTTAACCACAGAGCATAGTTGAGAGCAAACTCAGTTTTACCGCTCCCGTATGCTCCAATTATGATTTTGATTCGGGTAGAAATAGACATACGAATTTATCCTTTCCTGCTCATACTAATCATAATTCATTGTTTTTTAATGATTATGGAACGAAGTTGACCTATTAGATATAATGAGCCTGCAATTAAAAGGAGTGCTTCCTTTCTGCGCGCTATCTCTATACTCATCTCAAGAGCTTTAATAGGAGATGTACACATTTTTGCCTGACAACCCAAATTATTAAACGCCTCTGTAATACGATTAGCTGCATGAAATTTAGTATCAGGTACTTCTGTTACTACAACACCATGGAGGTTAGGAGCGATTATTGCCGCCATATCCTCCACAGGTCGATTACCCATAATACCAATCAGTCCAATAATCTGTCGCTCTGGAAATAGTCTTTGTAAAGATTTCGATAATGCGGAAAAACCGTCAGGGTTATGCCCACCGTCCAATAAAACATCCGGACTCCCCGAAATAAACTCTAGGCGCCCCGGCCAAGATGCCTCTCCTAACCCACTTCTTATTGCTGAGTCAGTAATTGTATTGAAACCTTCTTTTCGGAGTCTCCTAGCTAAGCCAAAAGCCACGGCGGCATTTTGACCTTGATGGGCTCCAAGAAGATTTAGACGGTATTGTTCAGGCGCTTCTTCCCAACCCAGCTCAACATCGGTACCTTCAATTCCCCAATTAATCAGCCTATAGTTTATTTCTTGCCCAATACGAAATAATGGAGCCTTTTGGTGTTGCGCCCGTTGGCGTATTACCTTTTCCACTTCCATGTCTGATTCTGCGCAAATTATGGGAGTTCCTCTTTTTATAATACCTGCCTTTTCCCAAGCAATACTCGCTAAATCATCACCTAAGTATTCTTGATGATCTAAATCGATATGGGTTAAACCAACAACAACTGGTTTAAGAATGTTAGTAGCATCTAAACGACCTCCCAGACCAACTTCGATTAAAGCAATATCCACATTCTCTTCAGCAAAATAACGAAAAGCCAAGGCTGTGCCAACTTCGAACTCCGTTGGACTGCCGAATTCAGGGCGATTTGTAGCCTTCTCCAATACAGGTCGGATCTCTTCAACTAATTCTGCTAACTTCTGTTGAGATATGGGATGACGATTAATTGTGAACCTTTCTGTGTATGATGACAAATGGGGAGAGGTATAACGTGCAACTTTCAATCCCGCGGCCATCGCTATTGCCTCTAAAAAAGCAATCGTCGAACCTTTCCCGTTGGTTCCTCCAATATGAACCGAAGGGAATAATAGTTCAGGGCGTTGTAGAGCGTTCATAAGAAAACGCATTCGCTCAAGACCCAGTTTCATACCGAAACGAGTTAGCCCATGAATATACTCTATCGCCTCAACATAATCCAGATTGTTTCCCGCCTTGCGTTTTTTAAACATTGTATCACACTTTATTCTCGTAGGAAATTAAATTTTCACCATTTTAACAGCGCTAACTTTGAATCAATATTAATATTAGTATACCGGTGTAGATGGACATCTCTAGTATAACCAAGTAATATATGATAAGATTTTTTTGCCAATTGCGATTGTAGGAGAACAAAGAACCTAAGAATCATAGTGGGAGTGAAACAGACGTCAAAGGGCTTTTCATTATTCTAAGTCATTAAGTTATGACTTTAATATGACATTACAACTACTGTACCAGGAGGTAAAGACAGATGGAAATCGTCTTATATGAACCAGAAATTCCACAAAACACTGGAAATATCGTGCGACTTGCCGCAGCAACAGGTTGCGGGCTTCATCTAATTGAACCGTTGGGATTTTTCTGGAATGACCGTTATCTAAAGCGTTCTGGCCTTGACTATTGGGAACTGGCAAGGGTGGAGATCCATCCAACCTTCAGTGCTTTTTTGGTAAAGTATCCCACCGCTCGTCCGTATTATGCGACTACTAAGTCGGAATTATATTACCATACTGTAGACTATAAACCCGATGATATCATAGTATTCGGACCCGAGACCCGTGGTTTGCCAACACATATTTTAGAACGAGATCCAAAACGCAACATTAGATTACCCATGGTTCCTGGTCTTCGTTCACTAAATCTTGCCAACTCCGTTTCGATCATAACATATGAGGTTTTACGGCAACAAGGTTTCACAGGTTTAATCTGACAAAACTCAAATTACTTTTACGATGATATTTCAATATAAGCGACGCTCATAAGATAGGCGTCACTTTTTTGGAACTTCCTAATTAAAATATCGTTCAAGTTAGATAAGATATCATAAGACTAGTGGAGGGTTACTGTAACTATTACAGACAGCCCAATATGCTATTCCTTGGCTACTTAATAATCACTATAACCACTGGCAGTAAAATTATCTTAAAGAGGGAGGAATTATTTATGGGCTCACTATCTAATCCAATTCGTCGTCCTTTTTGGCTTGGTTTGTCTGTGGGTTTGGCCATAGCCTTAGTATTAGCAGGAGCTTTTAGTATCAATTTAGTTAATAAGGCTCGTGCCGATGAACCAATGCCAAGCGTATATGATCCCTTAGCCATTGCACGTATCGCTGAAAAACTTGCGCCATCGGTAGTTTCAATTGAAACTGTGACAAAGTCTTCAGCACAAGGAAAAAATCCTTTTGACACACCGGAATTCCGTCGATTCTTCGGTCTTCCTGATGAACCGCAAGAACAAAATCCATCAAAAGGTTATGGAAGTGGTTTCATAGTAGATGAGCGCGGTTTCATCATAACCAATTACCATGTGGTCCAGAATGCTGAATCGATCGAGGTTAAACTACTTGGTGGGAAAAAGTCCTATCCCGCCGAATTCCTTGATGGTGATCCTGAAATCGATATAGCTGTGTTAAAGATAAATTCAGATCAAAAACTCACTGCTGCTCCTATCGGCTCATCCGAAGCGACAAAAGTTGGTGAATGGGTAGTCGCAATCGGAAATCCTTTAGGTATGAGTCATACTGTAACAGTTGGAGTTGTTAGCGCAAAAGGTCGTCAAGTACCTATTACCAACGGTCGACGTGCTCAAATCTACGATAATTTACTACAAACAGACGCCGCCATTAACCCTGGCAATAGTGGCGGACCCTTAATCAATCTTAAAGGACAAGTTATCGGTGTCAACTCAGCAGTTAGCGCATCAGGCCAGAATATTGGATTCGCCCAACCAATCGATGCAGCTAAAGACTTTGTCCAAGATGTTATTGATCATGGGACGAGTCAAAGAGCATGGTTGGGTGTAATGGTTGTTGGAGTTACTGAACTTGACGAAGATACAAGAACGTATTTTAATCTTTCATCTGATTCATCTGGATTATTAGTAACAGATGTTTATCGTAATTCCCCAGCAATTTCAGCAGGAATTCAACAATACGATATTATTTTGGAATACAACAAAACTCCACTAAAAACCGGCAAAGACCTCGTTGATCTTGTCAAAAAATCAAAGCCGGGAGACAAAGTTTCTCTCCTAGTCAACCGAAAAGGTAAGATTTTAGTAATCAAAGCGGAACTTGCAGAGAAAACCAGATCATAATACCATTATATAAAAGAGGCAACTCGGTAAGCCAATAATGAATAGCCCCCTTGGCGTCTATTTTATTCATATTAAGATACTCTGCCTCTCCGTTTTTATAAAACAAAACTACTTTTATAATAGATTGACCCGCAATATATACTGATTAGCTTTTTAGGCTATCAATATATTGTGGGTCAAATTTAAATGCTCCATATTGTTTCTGTGGTCTCCGACTCGCCTCTCTTTCTGTCTTTAGACTAAGACTACTTCAATTCAGCAATAGACTGTTGAAGCAACTGCATAGCCTTTTGACAGAAATCGTAAAAACACCTGCTCGTAATCAGTGAGATATTGTACTGAGTTGATTCGTCTTTTTTAAGATCCACTAAAAGTAGTTCTAAGAGTTTTTGCCAATTAGAAAGCTTGATTCCTGCTTCTTTTGGTGGTTGACGATCGCAAAGCCTCTCCAAACAATCTTTAATAGCTTCGATCTCACCTCCATTAAATCTTTGTAGATATAAAACATCAAAAAAGCTTAGTTCTTCATAATACTCCTTTTTTAGTCGCGAACCATACCGAAGAATAAAAAGGGGAATCATCCATATTCGTGGTCGAAAACAGATGCGTTGCCAGAGTATATCAAGTTCCAAGTGGGCTTGCCAACCGGATTTTATCATAGGAGGCAACATACCTAGATTTGAGAAAAGTATTCTTGCATCATACCCCAAGGAGAATCGATGACGATGAAAATGCGTCCTAATCTTCATCGAAGACTCCACTGCATCTGGCAATAGTGTTCCCATGAAAAAATCATCCTTTTCAGACTCTGTAAATGTAGAGTCTTCCAAAGCTTCCCACGATAAAAGAAGATGCATTAATCTCGTCGCCATAAATCTGCTCCATCTTTTTTATTACACCATTAATCAGTGGTTTGGGATGAAAGCTTTTTCTCGAAATTCTCTGCCGGCATCGGTCTGCCAAAATAAAAACCCTGTATAATATCACAACCGTGATGTTGGAAGAAATCCACTTGCTCTTTTGTCTCTACTCCTTCAGCAATTACCTTCAATTTAAGACTATGCGCCAGATGAATCACTGAACTGGCAATGGCCGCATCGCTTGGATCTTCTAGTAATTCCTGAACGAATGACCGATCAATCTTTAATACGTCTAATGGGAACCTTTTCAAGTAACCCATTGAAGAGTATCCCGTACCAAAATCATCAAGGGAGATATGAACACCCATTGCTTCTAGGCCAGCCAGGATCTGTACTGTATAATCAGCATTTTGCATCGCAATAGTCTCTGTGATCTCCAACTCAAGATATTCCGGTTTAAGCTTTGTTTCTTGTAGAACCCTCTGTACCATTTCGACTATGTTTTGTTCTTGGAATTGGCGTGCAGAGATATTAACAGACACACGGATAGGATAGTATCCTTTTGTTTGCCATGTTTTATTCTGCGAACACGCCTGTTTTAGCACCCATTCTCCGATCGGAATAATAAGCCCCGTCTCTTCCGCCAATGGAATAAATTCCGCTGGAGATACCAGTCCCAACTCCGGATGCTTCCAACGAATCAAAGCTTCCATACCCACTATAAGACCTGTTTTAGCATTAACTTGCGGTTGATAGAATAAGACGAACTCCTCACGTTTTAGCGCCCTCCGTAGATTACTCTCAAGAACTAACCTTTCGGAAGCTTTAGCATTCATTAATGGTGTATAAAACTGAAAATTATTCCTGCCTTGTTCCTTAGCGCGGTTAAGTGCTGCATCAGCATTTTTCAGCAATATTTCGGACTGTTCCCCGTCATTTGGATAAAGCGCAATTCCCATACTGGCAGTCACGTAAAGCTCTATTCCACTAAGAATTAATGGTTGTTTAAACAGATCTAAGATATCCTGAGCTAATCTTGTCACTTCACTGACGCGAGACACTTCAGGCAATAGTATAATGAATTCATCGCCACCAAATCTAGCGACAGTCTCTCCCTCCCGCATACAAGCTTCAAGGCGTTCCGCAATGGTTTTCAAAACTTGATCGCCAACGTCATGCCCAAGAGTGTCATTTATCTTTTTAAACCTATCCAAATCCAAAAAAATGACAGACATTACATTTCCGCCACGATGCGCGTGGGCCAAAGCAAATGTTAATCGGTCATTAAGCAATATTTTATTAGGTAATTTCGTTAACAGATCGTAATAGGCTTGATATTTAATAGTCTCTTCAGCTTTTTTTCGTTCGGTAATATCTCGATCAATACCGACAATCATCTCTTTGCCGTTCAGTACAATTAAGTTCTTTACAATCTCCACAGGAAATACCGTGCCATCTTTTCGTCGATGAGTAAATTCGCTAATTGATATGGGTTGTTCACGCAATTTTTCGAGGTTTTTCTTCTTATCACTCATCCCATACGAATCAACATGTAGAATATCAACAGGCTGTCCGATCAACTCTTCTCTGGTATACCCATTCATTCTGCACGCTGCTTCATTGCAATCAACAATCGGCCAATATGGATCATCTTCGCTAACTTCAACCAGAAACATAGCATCTGGAGAATTTTCAAACAATGTCCGGTATTTTTCACTACTTTCCTGGCGAATTCTCTCTGCTTCCAACCTATCTGTTATATCTCTACTAATTAGCAGTAGTAATTCTCGTCCTCCTATACTGATAGGATGCAAGACATTCTCCACCGGATAGATAGAACCGTCTTTTCTTCGATACTTATTATCATATCTGACGTATTGCTCCTGTCTTAATTCCTCTATAACCGCGTTACGCTCTCCAACGTTACATGGTACGAAGTGTAGAATATTTAAATCAGCTCCAATAAGTTCATCACGATTGTAACCATTCATCCGGCAGGCGACATCATTGCAATCAATAATACGCCATACAAGGCTATTTCCTTTAGAATCAAGCAAAAAGATGGCATCAGGCGATTTCTCAAAGAGTGTTCTATATCTTTCTACATAAATAAAACCCATTACTTGCTCGAATAATCGACCTGTAAAACCTACTTTTTTATTTAAATTGGCACCACTCCAACGCCATAATTTTCGTTGGATAATCAATATTCCACAAGCAAGTGCCGGTAATCCAAATATAACCCACAGGAGCCAAACCGGAAATGCCAATTAAACAACCTCCCTATATTCTTAAGGCGAGAATAGACGCTTATGCTTTTGCGTTCTTTCTTAAACTTTAATTT